>ERZ651770.255-NODE-255-length-28705-cov-5.928112_pt1 | contig 28705 bp, 28 predicted proteins | sample MGYA00514756_ERZ651770 | MGnify/ENA metagenome assembly ERZ651770
GATGGTGCCGGTTGGGCGAGTTTGTTTACCCAAGTCATCATGGCATTGATCGCCGTGGTGCTCTTAGGAGCCAAAACACCGATTCCACTACGCTGGATTGGGCCGCCGCATCCTGAATTGAAGCGATTGATCTCCATGACCTTAAACCTGTTTGTTCGATCGGTAGCGCTCAACACGACGCTGATCATTTCAGTGCGTCAAGCTACTGGACTGGGTCCTGCCGCTGTGGGGGCACACACTATAGCGCTGAATCTGTGGTTATTTGCCGCCTTCTTGATCGATGGCTACGGCACGTCAGCCAATATCCTCGGGGGGAAACTGCTCGGACAGGAAAACTACAAGACCCTTTGGGTACTCACCCGTAAATGTGTGTATTATGGATGGGGCGTGGCCGCCCTGTTGATGCTGGTTGGTTGGCTGGCTTACTACCCTCTTGGTTATTTGTTTTCCGAGGACCTCCCTGTGCTAGAAGCTTTTTGGGGCGTGTTTTGGATCGTGCTCATCGGCATGCCGATCAACGCCGTTGCCTTTGTATTGGATGCCTTGTTTAAAGGCTTGGGCGAAATGAAGTACCTGCGCAACATCCTGCTCATCGCCTCTTTTGGCGGATTTGTGCCTTTTGTCTTACTCGCTCAATACATGGAGTGGGGGCTCTCCGGTATCTGGGTCGGATTTATTGTTTGGATGGGCATTCGGGCGACCGCTCTATGGCTGAAATACAAAGCTAAATTTTTGCCGCTGGCCCAAATCTCCTAAATTTACGAAAAGGCTCTTCTATGACAGCTGTACAAAGCTCCGGTTCGGTGCGACTAACTATTGAACATCAAACTGCTTGGATTCAGTTTGAACATCCCTCAGGAAACGCCTGTACGTCCTCCATGCTCGATCAACTGTGTGCCGCTTTTGATTCTCTGGCTGAACGAAACGATATCGGCTGGGCCGTGCTGAGTTCTTTGGGAACTACTTTTTGCGCCGGCGCCCATTTGGAAGAAGTCCTGGCGTTAAATAATCCTCAAGACGCCGAAAAATTTTTTGGTGGATTTGCGCGATTGATCTTGGCGATGGCTCGATGTAACCACCCTGTATTAGGCAAAATACAAGGCAAGGCCGTAGGTGGAGGCGTAGGGATTTTAGCGGCCTGTGACTACGTGATTGCCAGCGAGCATACCTTGATCAAACTTTCAGAATTGAGTATTGGACTGGCTCCTGCAGTGATTGCTCCTGCGGTAGCTAGAAAAATTGGGGCGTCTGGTCTGGCAGCGTTGGCCTTATCGCCAGCGCATTGGCATGAAATTACCGGATTGGCCTGTGGACCGCTTACACAGCGCACAACTCGGGAACCTGAGGATCTGGATAAAGCGATTGACGTGTTTCTAAAAGAACAGAGCGCACATGCTCCCAGTGCGCTTAAAGCCATCAAAAACGCGCTTTGGGAGGATACGGCACATTGGGAACAACTGCTCTTCGAGCGGGCAAAAGTCACTGCTGCCCTGGCCCTCAGCCCGGAAACCCAAGCTGCTTTGGAAAAATACCGAAGCAAATAAGTACCTTTGCCAAAATCGATTATGAGTAGCATTCGCATCACCAAGATTTTTACTTTTGAGACCGGTCACGCTCTTTGGGGCTATGACGGCAAATGCCGAAACGTTCACGGACACAGCTATAAACTGTCCGTAACGGTCATAGGGACGCCTAACACAGACCCCAATCATCCTAAATTTGGAATGGTCATCGACTTCACGGACCTGAAAAAAATCGTTAAGGAAGAAGTCGTTGATCCCTTTGACCACGCCACTGTTTTTAACAAAAACACGCCCCATAAAGCGTTAGCAGAAAGTCTGGCTGAACAAGGACACCATATTATTCTAGCTGATTATCAACCTACTAGCGAAAATATGGTCGTTGACTTTGCGGAGCGCATCAAAAAAAGACTGCCGGAACACATCAAGCTACACAGCTTAAAGCTTCAAGAAACTGAATCATCCTACGCCACCTGGCACGCCAGCGACAATCCATAAACCATGCACAAAATCAGTCTGGCACCGAACAAACGCATCTATTTTGCCAGCGACCAGCATTTTGGCGCTCCAGATCCCGCTTCGAGTCGGGCCAGAGAACACCGATTTATTGCCTGGCTGCATCAAATCACCCCTGATTGCGGCGCTTTGTTTTTATTGGGAGATCTTTTTGACTTTTGGTTTGAGTACGACCGTGTTATTCCTAAAGGATTTGTGCGTGTTCAAGGGGCATTGGCCCAGATAGCTGACCGAGGCATCCCCCTTTATTTTTTCACGGGCAATCACGACCTCTGGGTACGCGATTACCTCAGCGAAGAAATAGGATTTCAGGTCTTTAACCAACCTCAATATTTTGAGATCGGATCAAAGACATTTTTAATCGGACACGGCGATGGTTTAGGGCCCGGGGACTACGGGTACAAACGGATGAAAAAGGTCTTTACCTTTCCCTTGTTTCAAAAGGCCTTTAAGTGGCTTCATCCTGACTTAGGCGTGCGACTAGCCCAATACCTTTCGCTGCGCAATAAACTGATCTCTGGGTCTGACGACTTGGTGTTTACCGGGGCAGAAAACGAGTGGCTGGTTCAGTACGCAGTGCAAAAACAAGCGAAATTTCCTGTCGACTACTATCTTTTCGGTCACAGACATCTTGCGTTGGATCTACCGATAGATCCGAAAATTTCAGGTGTTCCAGAAGCGCGTTACCTCAATACAGGGGATTGGATCAATCACCATACGTATGCGGTATTCGATGGAAATAGCCTGGAACTATGCCGCGATACAGAGGGCACTACAGTCTAATATTCTTCTTCTGCGGCAGTCGATATCACTGAGCTTTTTTTGAGGTCCTTGACCATCAGCTGCACTGAAGTGGCCCCATTCCATGTATTGCTTGAGATAGAAAAAAGCACGTCGACTATGCTGCGTGCGCTCATCAATGATTGGGCATGAGCCCAACCAAAACCGATAAAGGGAATAGCGGCGCTGTCTCCCTGTGCCCAGGCTCCCTTTAAATGGCTGTTGTCAGCGCCTACCGTCTGCGCATAACCCGTTTCATGTACCGCATAGGCCGCCCATACTGGAGCCTCATTACCCGGCCCAAAAGGACCCATCTGCTGAAGTATACGCATCAGTTTGGGATTAACCTCCCTGAGTTCTATGGTCGCGTCTACCCGAATACTAGGCGTCTTTTGGTGCGCTTCGATACGTTCCGCTACCATTCGGTTAAACGCTGTTTTAAACGCTTCATATTGATTGGGATCACAACTCATCCCTGCAGCCGCTTTATGACCGCCGAACTGGATCAAGTGTTGACTACAGGCCTCCAGGGCGGCGTGCAAATCAAAGTCGGAAACAGAACGCGCGGAGGCGTGCAAAATACCCTCGTGTTCTGTGAACACCACCGTGGGCCTGTAATAGGTCTCTGTGAGTTTAGACGCCACGATACCGATCACGCCCTTGTGCCAATGACCACATACCACCGTAGCTGATGCCTGCTGTTCCTGCAGGGCTTCCACCTGTGCTAGTGCCTCTTGAAAAATAGTTTCTTGATGACCCCTTCTCTGGGTGTTCCATGTTTCGATTTCTTGAGCCATGGCTCTGGCCTGTTCTAGGGACTCCTCCATCAGCAAGGATACCGCATGCTGGCCGTGCTTGATTCGACCTGCAGCGTTGATGCGCGGAGCGACATGGAACTGCAATTGCTCCATCTGCAAGGGCCGCTGTTTTGTCTGCTCGGTAAGTACCGCAAAGGCGGCTCTTGGTTTTTGGTTCATTTGGGCCAGCCCCAAATAAGCCAGCGTTCTATTTTCCCCCGTTAGGGGTACAATGTCGGCCGCAATCGCCGTAACTACCAAATCTAAATAAGGAGCTAATGTGCTTTCGGGATCCAATCCCATCGCCAAACACAAGCCGTGTATTAACTTAAGTCCCACACCACAACCGCATAGTTCCTTATAGGGATAGCTACAGTCTGAGCGTTTGGGATCCAAAACAGCTACCGCTGGTGGAAGTGTAGCTCCTGGTTCGTGGTGATCGCAAACCACATAGTCAATACCTAATGTTTTGGCGTGTGCTATTTGTTCGTGTGCTTTGATGCCGCAGTCTAAGGCGATGACTAAGTCGATTTGTGCCGCCTGTGCGCGATCTACACTCACCCAGGAAACGCCATACCCCTCTAAGTATCTGTCGGGGATATAGGTGATGACCTGATCGGTAAACTGCTGTAAAAATCCGGCCATCAAAGCGACGGAGCAAGTTCCGTCAACATCGTAATCCCCATAGACCATCAAACGGCTGCCCTGGGCCAATGCATCCATGATTCGATCCACGGCCGCGTCCATATCGGTCATTTCAAAAGGATCGTGTAGTCCCGACCATTCAGGTCTAAAATAAGCCTTGGCCTGATCGTAGCTAGTCACCCCGCGCTGTACCAATAAAGCCGCGATCGCTGAGGGAACACCCAGGGATTGGGCTAGTGAAGCGGTTAAACCCGCATCAGCCTGAGGGGCAAACTGCCAGTGCATGGAAAAATTTGTTAGGATTCGTGGTGGAAAACACAACTGGTGGAAACCTCAGAAAATCTGCGGAACATTTCCATAACTCCACAGTATTTGGTCACTGAAAGCTCGACACAGCGTTCTAATTTCTTTTCATCTAATTGATCTCCATAAAAATGATAGACCACCTTTACTTGATCGTAAAACTTGGGGTGCTCCTCAGTCAATCGGGCATCTATGTCGATTTCAAAGGCGCGCACCGGTACTTTCATCTTTTGGAACAAAGAGACCACATCGATACCTGAGCACCCTGCCAGCGCAGTAAGCATCAACGACTTGGGACGATATCCTGCCCCAGATCCCCCATCTTGAACATCAACATCTATAGACACCATATGTCCTGACGCGTTTTCGCTTTCAAAATTCATACCGCCTTTCCAAACGGTCTTACAGAGATTATTCATGGTTATGGTTTTTTCGTGTTTCTTGAATGGCTCCGCCGAGCACAATCACCAACTCCCCTTTGGGCGGATGATCGGTATAGTGTTCCGCGACTTCTTGAAGCGTGCCTCTTTGTGTTTCCTCAAATAATTTAGTCAACTCTCTGGCGACAGCACAAGGTCTGTCCGCGCCGCATACATCGATGAGTTGGTTCAGAGTTTTGACGAGTTTATAGGGGGATTCATACAAAATAGTGCTCCTGCTTTCTTGAGCAATCTGTGCCAACCTGGTTTGTCTGCCCTTTTTTGGGGGCAAAAATCCTTCAAATACAAAACGATCGTTAGGCAACCCGCTTTGTACCAACGCTGGCACAAAAGCAGTGGCGCCGGGAAGGCAAGTCACCGTTATCCCTTCCTGTATGCATGCTCTGGCCAAGAAAAATCCAGGATCAGAAATTCCGGGAGTTCCCGCATCAGTAATCAAAGCCATCACCTCTCCAGCGGCGATGCGCTTGACCAAGCCCTGTGTGGTATGATGCTCGTTATGCATGTGATACGACTGCATGGGCGTGGAAATTTGATAGTGTTGTAGGAGTTTTTTGCTCGTCCTGGTGTCCTCCGCCAAAATCAAGTCGGCCTCGTTTAATAGGCGGACAGCCCTGTGGGTCATGTCTTCTAAATTCCCAATCGGGGTGGGGACCAAATACAACTGTGCCATGAGCGCTTGATTATCAATCAAATTGACGGTCGATCCAAGACAAGAATCGCTGAACAATTTCCTGTTTTTGATCCCAGTGAGGGTACTCTGGACGGACCCAATGCTCCATCAAGTCTTGAGCGAGTTGGGCAGACTCTAGTGTCGATAATTGGGAAAGGACTTGGTCTAAGTCCTCACCACGTCCTTCAAATAGTTGCTTGGTATACACCAAGCGATCGTTTAAGTCAAGTCTAAATCTTCCCCCCAATAAATCATTAACTGTTTTATTGGGTTTTATCGACCCAGACTCAGTAGGGTCCTGATCCTCTGTAGATTTCCAAAAATCTGCTGGATCTAAGGGATCCGGATCTACAGGTTCATCCATTTGAGGTAACATGTGGATGATGGTGTCCATCCCAGGCATTACCTCGGGGTTAGTTTGTGAAGTGCTCAACGATTCTGGGTGGTCTTGTAAATACTTTAAGGCCGCCGCTTTTTCGTAAATCACTTGGATCCGCGCCAAAAGCAGGGTCGCGTCCATGGGCTGTTGTTCGCTACTTATGGCCTGAGCCAGTTCCTTTATTTCTTTTTGAAGGGCTGCCAAAATCATGGCTCTAAGATACTTTATTTGGCCCAATACCCGGTCATTTTTATGGGCAAATCCGCCTTATTTGCCCTGATCAAGGAGGTGGTCGTTAGCAGATTATTTGTATTTTTAAACCCAAAACCTACCGCATGTTTTTAGAAAACACCCCGAGCCACAAGGCACAATTTGGATGGATTGAAGTGATTTGTGGGTCCATGTTTTCCGGAAAAACTGAAGAGCTGATTCGGCGACTCAAAAGAGCTCAATTTGCCAAGCAAAAAATCGAAATCTTTAAACCGCAAATCGATACCCGATACGATGAAAGCGATGTAGTGTCCCACGACGAAAATACCATTCGCTCAACGCCAGTTCCGGCTGCGGCCAACATCAGGCTCCTCGCAGACGGTTGTGATGTGATCGGGATCGACGAAGCGCAGTTTTTTGACGATGAAATTGTCAATGTGTGCAATGACCTAGCCAACAAGGGCATGCGCGTCATTGTGGCCGGCCTAGATATGGATTTTCGCGGAAATCCGTTTGGTCCAATGCCTGCTTTGATGGCCACCGCAGAATACGTGACAAAAGTACATGCCATATGTACCAGAACGGGACAGCTGGCCAACTACAGCTTCAGAAAATCAAACGACAACCACTTGGTGATGCTTGGGGAAACTGCGGAATATGAGCCGTTGAGCCGAGCTGCGTTTTACAAAGCCATGCTCAAAGAACGCATCGCCCAGCTGGAGGTAGAAGAAGAGCCATTGTCGGGAAAAGAAACTCCTGAAGCGCCTAAGTCATGAGCAGGCACACCAGACTTGTCTTAGATGCCCACGCCCTGGCTCATAACTACCGTGTATTGCGCAATAAAACGGCACCACAAACGGCGCTTTTAGGCGTAGTCAAAGCTATGGCTTATGGCAGTGATTCACTATTTGTCGCACGCACCCTAGCTGAGCTGGGCATCGATTATTTAGCCGTTGCTTATGTTCCCGAGGGTATCGCCTTGCGGGAAGCGGGTATTCACACGCCTATTTTGGTACTGCATCCACAACTCGATCAACTCGATGAACTGTGGAACTATTGTTTGGAGCCCAGCGTCTATTCTTTTAGGGTATTACAGGCCCTAAGCGCTCGAAAAGAGCAGCTTCCCATCCACATCAAATTAAACACCGGTTTGAACCGTCTGGGTTTTGAGCGAGAAGACCTGGCCCAACTCGGCCAATTCCTCAATCAATCGCCCCACTTGAAAAGGACAGGCATCCTCTCTCATTTGGCAGCCTCTGAAGATCCTGAGCAGGATCAATACACCAGGGGACAACTGGCTGAATTTACGGCCATGAGCGATGAACTCGCTCAACTAACGGGAGGGTTTACGTACAAGCACTTGTGCAATACTTCGGGTATTTTGAGGTTTCCTGAAGCCCACTTTGACCTGGTGCGCAGCGGAATAGGGCTTTACGGCTACCCGAATGATGTGGCTCTGGAACAGGAGTTTATCCCATTTGCCTCCCTGTATACAGTGATCTCTCAAATACATCACCTCAAACCAGGTAATGGAATCGGCTATAACCGCGCAGAAGTGGCTAAACAACCTATGAAAATAGCCACGCTACCCATCGGTCATGCGGATGGCATCAGCCGAATATACGGTTTGGGGAAAGGCGGTGTGTGGATTAACGACCAATGGGCGCCCATTGTGGGCAATGTGTGCATGGACATGATTATGGTTAATGTTACGGACATCGAGTGCGCTGAGGGCGATGAAGTGGTGGTTTTTGATCAAAAACACCGGGCTGATCGACTGGCTGAAGGTGCTGGAACAATTTCCTACGAGCTATTAACGGCGCTATCCAGAAGAATTAAGCGATCCTACCTGCCGTTAGAAGATTCCAAATAGTTACAAAAATAACATTTTGTTATATTTTAATTAAAAAGGGCTGTCGTGTCTTGTTCGGTGCTTGTTTTTAGCTAATATTGCACCGCTAAATTACTCTATATGAAAATAGCTGTTGTAGGTGCCACCGGAATGGTTGGCGAAGTGATGCTTAGGGTGCTCGAAGAACGCCAGTTTCCCTATACCGAATTGCTTTTGGTCGCTTCAGAGCGCTCTGTAGGCAAAACCATAACATACAAAGGTGAGCACCATACGGTCATCTCTTTGGAAGCTGCCGTAGCCGCCGCTCCAGATATTGCTCTATTTTCAGCAGGTGGGGACACCTCATTGGCTTGGGCTCCGAAATTTGCCGCTGTAGGCACGACAGTTATCGATAACTCTTCTGCTTGGCGCATGCATCCGGACCACAAATTAGTGGTTCCTGAGATCAATGCGGATGTATTGACTGCCCAGGACAAAATTATTGCCAACCCCAATTGCTCCACGATTCAATTGGTCATGGTGCTGGCTCCGCTTCACCGCGCTTACGGTTTGAAACGCGTGGTGGTTTCGACCTACCAGTCCGTATCAGGTACCGGGTTGAAGGCAGTAGAGCAAATGGAAAATGAAATGAAAGGGGTCGAAGGTCCTATGGCTTATGCCTATCCGATCCACAGAAACGCATTACCGCAGTGCGATGTGTTTTTGGATAATGGCTACACCAAAGAAGAGATGAAATTGATGACCGAGCCCAAGAAGATCATGGGTGATGACTCATTCCAACTCACTGCTACTGCCGTGCGTATCCCTACGGCTGGAGGGCACTCAGAATCAGTCAATATCAGCTTTAACCGAGACTTTGATTTAGCGGAAGTTCGAGAGATTTTGGCCAACACGCCAGGGGTTGTTCTACAAGATGAACCTCAATCAGGTATTTACCCTATGCCCCTGACCGCCCATGATAAAGACGAGGTTTTTGTAGGACGCATTCGCCGGGATGAGACTCTGCCAAACACCTTAAACTGTTGGATTGTCGCCGATAATCTGCGCAAGGGGGCAGCCACCAATGCCATTCAAATCGCCGAATACATCACGGCACAAGGACTGGTGTAATCAATCGATGTTGTTGAGCAGTTGGGCGAGTTCTTGACCCACTTTACTGCCTATAGCCACGCCCATACCCCCTAACCTAAGTCCGCAAAAGACTCTTTTTGACAGGTGCTTGACTATGGGGGTTTTGCTAGGTCCCATACCCATGATTCCGCTCCACCTTTGGTCGATATCAAAAGTCTGATCGGGTAGGATAACTTCGTGGAGTAAGTGCATCAAGCGATCTTGTATCAAATCCGACAACCCAAATTGTGTGGTTGTTTCCCCCGCCATATCTAAGTTTCTACCGCCGCCTAGTAGGATGCGCTGACCTACATTTCTAAAATAGTAATATCCTTGGTCCAGGTGAAAAACACCTTTGATGTGTAATCCGGGTATGGGTTGCGTGATCAATACCTGTGCTCGAGCGGGTAATACCTCTTCTGGCGTAAGCTGCTGACCAAATCCGTTGGTCGCTATCAACAAATAGCCTGCAGTGAAGGAGAAATCTGCCAGAGTAACCTCCACGCCAAAAGGAGCTTCTTCATACCCGAGTACTTCCATGCCGTACAGCACTTCTATTCCCTTTTTGCGCACCAAAGCCAAAAGTTGGGACATCATGGCTCCTGTGTCTATTTGCCCCTCAAAAGGACTGGAGATATATTGGGGTAATACCCCCTTAAATCCAAAGGTGTTGTTCTTAACATAAAAAGGAGGTCGTCCAAAAACAGGGGTGAGTAACTCATTGATTTGAGGGAGGTCTGTCCGGCATTGTTCGAACATGGATTGATCCTGGCTTAAGAAGACCTCATGACCTCCATGGCGTTGGTAGTCCATCGCCTTAGGACCCAATAAACTCCGCAAAAGAGCAACGCCTTGGTGTCGTCTTTGAACCAAATCAACCAACGCCTCAGGTCCATACAACGACAAATCACTGGAAAGTTCAGAGATGCTGCCAAAACAAGAAAAGCCCGCATTCTTGGTACTGGCTCCTCGAGGTAATGCGCCTCGTTCCAATACCAAGATGTGGGCTGTCGGGTGCATGCGTCTCAATTCAAGAGCCGCATTTAAACCAACTATTCCGGCGCCTACCACTACAAAGTCAACTTGATCAAACCAAGTTTGGCGTTCCCAAAAACTAAATGAGTGCGCGTTCAGAGTGAGTTGGTTTTAAAATAGCTATTCTTGAGGTGCTTCCATGACAAAGCTTTCCATGAATTTAGTCGTATAATTCCCGGCTAAATAATCCGGATGATCCATCAACTGCCTGTGGAACGGAATGGTTGTTTGGATACCTTCGATCACAAACTCGTCCAAAGCGCGCTTCATTTTGAGAATGGCTTCTTCTCGGGTCTGCGCAGTCGTGATTAATTTAGCGATCATGGAATCGTAATACGGCGGTATGACGTACCCGCTGTATACATGGGTGTCCAATCGAACTCCGTGCCCCCCTGGTGTGTGCAGGGTGGTGATCTTTCCTGGGCTAGGCCTAAAGTCGTTGTACGGATCCTCTGCATTGATTCGACACTCTATGGAATGCAGCTTAGGCAAATAATTCTTTCCAGAAATAGGCACGCCGGCAGCTACTAAAATCTGCTCTCGGATCAAATCGTAGTCGATGACCTGCTCGGTAATCGGATGTTCTACCTGAATCCGAGTATTCATCTCCATAAAATAGAAATTCCGGTGCTTATCCACCAAAAACTCGATGGTGCCCGCTCCTTCATAACCGATGAATTCAGCGGCTTTTACCGCCGCTTTACCCATATCCTCCCGCAACTTGTCGGTCATAAAAGGAGAAGGGGTTTCCTCGGTCAGTTTTTGGTGTCTTCTTTGGATGGAACAGTCTCTTTCAGAAAGGTGGCACGCCTTGCCATATTGATCACCAACCACTTGGATTTCAATGTGTCTTGGTTCTTCAATCAATTTTTCCATGTACATGCCCCCATTTCCGAAAGCAGCCGTGGCTTCTTGAACTGCACTGTTGAAAAGTTTTTCCATCTCGGCTTCTTTCCAAACGGCGCGCATTCCTTTTCCTCCACCACCTGCCGTGGCTTTGATCATGACAGGATAACCTATTTTAAGGGCTGTTTTTTTAGCGTGCTCCACGTCCTTGAGCAAACCTTCAGAACCTGGCACGGTGGGTACCCCTGCCTTTTTCATGGTTTCCTTGGCCGTAGCTTTGTCTCCCATCTTATCGATCTGATCGCCAGAAGCGCCGATAAACTTGATGTTGTGTTCGGCACAAATACGGGAAAATTTGGCGTTCTCCGACAAAAAGCCATAACCAGGGTGGATAGCATCTGCATTGGTGATCTCCGCAGCAGCGATAATGTTAGGGATTTTTAAATAAGACTCTTTGCTCGCTGCAGGACCTATGCATACGGCTTCGTCGGCAAATCGAACATGGAGACTTTCCTCGTCGGCCTTGGAATAAACCGCCACCGTTTTTATCCCCATTTCCTTACACGTGCGGATAATGCGCAGTGCAATTTCGCCTCTATTGGCAATTAATATCTTTTTAAACATCGCTTTTTTTTTGGTTGCGCTTAAGCTGGATCTACCAAAAACAATGGCTGATCAAATTCTACTGGACTGGCGTCATCCACCAATACTTTCACGATTTTTCCGCTGATTTCGGCTTCAATCTCGTTGAATAGCTTCATGGCTTCAACTACACATAAAGGAGATCCTGGTTTGATCTCGCTGCCTACATCCACAAAATTTGGCTTGTCTGGAGATGACTTTCTGTAGAAGGTGCCAATCATAGGTGACTTAATGGTGACATACTTAGTCTCTTCCGCAGGCGCAGCCGCCGGAGCGGTAGGTGTGGATGCCGGTGCAGCGGGCGCCGCCTGAATCATCTGTACAGGTGATTGTGTGTAGGTGACTACCTCAGCTTCAGGCACATACGAACCCCCTGTTTTGATGGTGATTTTAATGTCATCTGTTTCCAATTTTACTTCGCTTGCCCCCGACTTGGCGACAAACTTGATCAGTTGTTGAATTTCTCTAATGTCCATTTTCCCGTTAATTTATAGTTGGTATTATTTTAATTCATTTTTCGTGTCGTAGGCCCAAGTCAAATAGATGGCCCCCCAAGTAAATCCTCCGCCAAATGCGGCAAATACTAGACGATCTCCTGTGTGTAATTGGTCTTCATAGTCCGCCAAAAGCAAAGGTAAGGTCGCGGAAGTAGTGTTTCCACAGCGTTCGATATTGCGCATTACCTTGTTTTCTGGAACGCCCATCCGCTGTGCGGTAGCTTCGATAATTCGGTTATTGGCTTGGTGAGGAACCAACCAGTGTACCGTATCGTTGGTCAGGGCGTTGCGCTCCATGATTCGAGCGGCTGCGTCAGCCATATTGGATACCGCAAACTTAAACACAGTCTTTCCGTCCTGGTAGACGTAGTGTTGTTTGTTGTCTAAGGTCTTTTGTGACGTGGGCAATAAGGATCCTCCCGCTTCAATGCGCAGAAAGTCTCTGCCCACCCCATCAGAGCGCAAATAAGCATCTTGATATCCCACCCCATCTTGATTGGGTTCAAAAAGCACTGCCCCAGCCCCATCACCAAAAATGATGCAGGTAGCTCGGTCTTGGTAATCAATAATAGAAGACATTTTGTCCGCACCGATTAGCAATACTTTTCGGTACATACCCGAAGCGATATAGGCAGCTGCTGTAGACATCCCATAGAGAAACCCGGAACAAGCCGCTTGAAGGTCAAAGGAGAACGCCTCTGTAGCTCCGATAGCCGAAGCCACGTAGGCGGCTGTTGAAGCCACCATCATGTCGGGTGTAGCCGTAGCTACGATCACCGCATCGATTTCTTTAGGATCGAGTTTCTTTTTTTGAAGTAAGGACTCAGCGGCTTTGATGGCCAGATAAGAAGTCCCCAGGTTGGGGTCCTTTAATATTCTGCGCTCTTTGATCCCTGTTCTCGAGGTAATCCACTCGTCGTTGGTATCTACCATTTCCTCCAACATAGCGTTGGTTAACACGTGTTCTGGCAAATAAGAACCAACAGCAGTAATCGCAGCAGTGATCTGACTCATCTAAGGGCAATTTGACGGCAAAAGTGCGCCAAAAAGCGCAATTTTAAGCGAAAATTAAGCAAAATTATCTGTTTTTGTTCAAAACTCGCTCAAAACAGCCCATTTATAAACAAAAAACTCCCGCCTGTTTGGGCGGGAGTATATCGATTGAGGAATCTTAAAAATTAAGCAGTAGCCGCTTCGGTTTTATCCACCAAAACTTGACCTCTGTAGTACAATTTTCCTTCGTGCCAGTGGGCTCTGTGGAACAAGTGTATTTCGCCAGTAGTTGGGTCTTTAGCCAATGTTGGGGCTACAGCCTTATAATGAGTTCTTCTTTTGTCTCTTCTGGTTTTTGAGGTCTTTCTCTTGGGATGTGCCATGACTATTCCTTTTTATCGTTGATTAAATTCTTTAATGCATCCCATCGGGGATCTGTGTTATCTTCTTTACCCGCTTCGGGCTCTCTCACTTCTTTAACGCTAAATTTTTCCAGCAGTTCAATGGCTTCGTTTTCCAACGTGCCGTCGAGTACCCCTGGGTGAACGCGTTTTTGAGGAACGGCCAATACCACCATTTCATAGAGGTATTGAGCGATATCTACCTGGTGTTCCATGTGGGGTAAAATCAGCAAACTTTCGTTTTCATCATTAAACTCCTCCCCAAACTTCACCACCAAATCCAATGTTGCCTGAATAGGCAGATCAAATAGCTCTCCAGTAACATCACAGGGGACACGCACACTGCCTTGGGCAGCAAACGCAAACTCCATCATGGTGCTCATCTTGTTGAGCTGGACAGTAACTTGGATTTGAGTAGATATAAACTCCTCAAAATCAAATTGTTGAAAGAACTTTTCTCCAAGTACAAAGTCAAAACTGTGCGTTCCTTGCTTAAGTCCTGAAAAAGGAATGATGTATTCCTTGTTTTTCATGAGGTGTCAGTTTAGGCAATGTAGTTGGGCCAAAGGCGGGTGCAAAGATAGGAATATTTAGAAATTTACCAACAAAATGATGTTAATAATCTACCTACTCTGCTTGGGGTGCTGGCTTTGGTTTTTTGCTGGGCTTTTTATCCTGTAACACCGCTTTCTTCAAGGGGTTTTTTGACCAGAACAAGTAGTCTTTGCGCAGCCGATAAATGTTTATCGCCTCGTATACCGCGGCGTGAAATGAACTGTGGTCTGCTCGACCGGATCCCGCAATATCAAAAGCGGTTCCGTGATCAGGCGAAGTGCGCACGTGGGAGAGCCCGGCTGTAAAATTGACGCCTTGACCAAAGGAAAGGGTTTTAAAGGGAATCAAACCTTGGTCGTGGTAAGCCGCCAAGACAGCGTCAAACTGACGGTAGGTGCCTGATCCAAAGAACCCATCTGCGGCATAAGGGCCGTAAACCAGATGTCCTTTGGCGGCGATTTCTTGAATAGTGGGTTTAAGCACTTCGTCGTCCTCAGACCCGATCACCCCTTTGTCTCCATTGTGGGGGTTGATCCCCAACAAGGCAATTTTTGGCTTTCTGATGCCGAAATCTTTGACCAATGAATCCATCATCAGCGATACTTTGTCGCGAATCATCTGTGGGGTAATCGCCTTAGAAACCTCTTTGACAGGCAAGTGATCGGTCAATAGCCCCACCCTTAAGGTGTCGCTGACCATAAACATCAGGCTTTTACCGCCCAGTTCTTGGGCCAAAAAATCGGTATGTCCCGGAAATGAAAAGGAAGAGGATTGGACATTGCTTTTATCTATGGGAGCGGTGACCAGTACATCAATGTCTCCTTGCTTTAGCGCCGCTACAGCAGCAACCAAAGATTCGATGGCTTTTTTCCCAGAGTCTTCTGTAGGTGCTCCCCACTGCAACTCGGATTGATCTTTCCAGGTATTGACCACATTAAACTTGCCTTCTAAGGCCTCGGAAGCAGCGGAAATTCCATGAAATTTTATCTCTGTGCCCACGGCGTTTTGGTGGGCAGACATCATTTTAGTAGAGGCAAATACCACCGGGGTACACAACTCCAACATACGCGCATCGGCAAACGTCTTGAGGGTAACCTCAATCCCTATTCCGTTGTAATCTCCGGCGGAAATTCCCACCTTAATTTTGGAGGACTCTTGCATGGGTTGTCTGGCTTAATGCGTAATTTAGTGCCGTAAAATTAGGCAAATAAAACGACTTTATGTTTACAGGCATCATTGAAACTTTGGGGCGCATCAGCCGGCTAGAACGCGATCAAACCAACCTGCATCTTTGGGTAAACACCCCGCTGGCCAAGGAGCTGAAGATCGACCAAAGCGTTGCCCACAACGGGGTGTGCCTGACCGTAGTCTCTTGCAGCGACAGCGAATATCAAGTAACCGCCATTGACGAAACACTGCAAAAAACCTCGATGAATCATTGGCAGGTGGGGGATGCTGTGAACCTGGAACGCGCCATGGTGGTAGGAAGCCGTCTGGACGGCCATATGGTTCAAGGCCACGTCGACCAAACAGCCACTTGCACATCCATCAGGGATCAGGGCGGTAGCTGGCTGTTTTCTTTTACCTATGACACCTCAGCAGGCCATGTTACTGTAGCCAAGGGATCCATTACGGTAGACGGAACAAGCCTTACCGTTGTCGATAGCGAGCCAGGTCGTTTTTCCGTAGCTATTATTCCCTACACCTACGAACACACGCGTTTCCAACACTACCAAGTAGGTGAAACAGTCAATCTTGAGTTTGACGTAATCGGCAAATACGTTCAGCGTTACTTTAACGCCATAAACGGCTGATCTTTCTCCAAGTCCTGAGCAACATCAAAGCAGAAATCCCTGTGATTGAAAGGGAAATCGCCAACACTTGACCATCCCCATAAAGCGCGTAGCCCGTTGAAAACAGCGCGCCATAGACCATCAATGCACCCCAGATCATAGCGGTGATTCCTTGGGGAACCATCCAGGGAAGCCCCTGTTTTTTTTGGGTGGGATAATTTTTCCATCCGGGGCCTCCGGGCTGGACCTGATCGACAAAGCGCTGCAGTGTTTCTTTGCTCTCTGCAGGGGTCACCCAAGTGACAAGGAGCCAGATGAAGGTGGTTGTGGCCACGACCAAGGGGTATTTGCCCCAAGCAGGCAAGACGCCCTCGGGTCCGAATAAAATTAGTGATAAGGGCCCAAACTGCAGCGCTATTGAGGTGATCCCTGAGCTGACCATAGCCGCTATTTCACTCCAGGCATTGACGCGCCACCAGAACCACCTTAAAATAAAAATAAGCCCTGTACCTGCGCCAAACATCAGAATAATCTCGAACAACTGCAACGCGGAGGTCAAAGCCAACGCCAACAAGGCGCTTAAAAACATCAGTCCCAAAGTGGCCCAGCGACCTGTGCGCACCAACTGAGCCTCTGAAGCGTTTTTCCCAACCCCCAATCGATATATATCGTTGATCAGGTAGGATGCCCCCCAATTTAAATGGGTAGAAATCGTGGACATATAAGCGGCTCCTAGAGAGGCCAGTACCAATCCCATCAATCCTGCGGGAAGTTTGGTCAGCATAGCTGAGTAGGCCAGGTCCTGACCTAGCTTGGAGGCGTCTACTTGGGGAAATGCGTCCTGTATGCTCTGTATATCTGGGAAAACGACCAAGGAGGCCAAGGCCACCAGAATCCAAGGCCAAGGCCTGAGTGCGTAATGGAGCACATTAAAGAAAAATGTAGCCCCCATGGCGTGGTGTTCGTTTTTGGCCGCCAACATACGCTGGGCGATATACCCTCCGCCCCCAGGCTCAGCTCCTGGATACCAGGCGCTCCACCACTGTACGGCCAAGGGGATAACCAACAACATCACTACAGCGTTTGGATCGTTGGTGTCTGGAAAAAGGGATAATTTGCCTTGTACATTTTCATGGGTCAACAATTGACTTAATCCGCCCACCTCAGGCAGCTGGACCAGATAAATGGCGGCGCCTATAGAGCCTGCCATCGCGAAGAAAAACAACAAAAAGTCGGTGTAGATCACTCCCCTAAACCCACCTATGGCACTAAAAACCACGGTGATGCTGCCCGCAATGAGCACGGTTTGCACAGGAGAAAGCCCCAACATGACTTGGCCGATTTTGATGGCGGCCAAAGTAACGGCTGCCATGGCCATAACATTAAAAACCACCCCGAGATAAAAGGCGCGGAACCAGCGCAGAAAACGAGCGGGTTTTCCGCCATACCGGAGCTCGTAAAACTCCATGTCGGTGGACACGTCTGAGCGTCGCCACAACTGAGCGTACACAAAAACCGTAAGCAAGCCCGTCAACAAAAAAGCCCACCAAACCCAGTTGCCCGACACTCCATTAGTGCGAACAATATCGGTCACTAAATTGGGGGTGTCCGTCGAAAATGTAGTGGCTACCATCGAGAATCCCAACAGCCACCAAGGCATGTTTTTGTTGGATAAAAAATATGCGCTGGTACTGGATCCTGAGGTTCTAGAAGCCCAAAGGCCTATGCCTAAAACGGCGCTAAACAAGCCGCCGATAATGGCGTAATCCAAAAAAGTTAGGTGCATGATTTGGTCGGTTTGGAACGAAGATAATACTTTTTGCGGGCTGTTTTAGGTCCCATACTTTTGTACCTTAGCGTTATGCAATGGACGGCTTGGGCTGGGCTTTCGCCCCAAATGTTTGGACTCGCTTTTCTAGGCGCCTTTATCCTGGGTGTCTCCAAAGCAGGGGTGAAAGGGATTGCCGTACTGATCGTCACCCTGATGGCCCTCGCCTTTGGATCAAAACCCTCTACTGGTTTGCTGATGCCTTTATTGTTGGTGGGCGATGTGTTTGCCATCGCATACTACCACCAACACGCTCAATGGAGTTACCTGAAAAGGTTTTTGCCCTGGATGATGACTGGTGTGTTGATCGGTGTTTGGGTGGGTGATCAGGTGGATGAAGCTACCTTTCAAAAACTGATGGGGTATACCATCCTGGGGACCGTGGTGATGCTTATTTGGTGGGAGCGAAAAAAAGATCGGAAAATTCCGAATCACTGGGCATTTGCCGGATCAACAGGGCTTATGGCAGGCATCACTACGATGATCGGAAATTTAGCTGGGGCCTTCTCCAATGTGTTTTTTTTAGCGATGCGCTTGCCCAAACAGGCCTTTATAGGCACAGCGGCTTGGCTGTTCTTTTTTATCAATGTCTTTAAACTGCCCTTCCACATTTGGGTGTGGAAAACTATCACAGTGAATACTTTATTGATCGATCTGTGGTTGCTTCCCGCTGTGGGACTAGGGCTAGGAGCCGGAGTTTTTGTGGTCAAAAAAATACCGGAGTCCTGGTTTAGACCCATAATTTTAGTGTTAACTGCGTTTGGCGCCTTGATCTTGTTTTTTCGATGAATAAATACCTGTTATTGTTGCTTTTATTTACTCTGTTTGGAAGAGCTCAAGACACCTCCGCCATACGGTTGGTGGACTTAAATGAAATCATACTTTGGGCGCCCAAGGAAAATGATTCCTTACTGGCTGGACCAATGGCCATACAACGGGTTGACTTTTCAAAATTGCTTGCCCGATCTTCCGGACAAAATTTGAATGACGCCCTCAGGGGTATCCCGGGCGTTTGGGCGCAAAACGCCTTCAACATGAATCAAGACTTGCGCGTATCCATAAGGGGGTTTGGAGCCAGAGGCGCTTTTGGGATACGGGGCGTAAAAATTTTACTCGATGGCGTCCCAGAAACCACCCCAGATGGAAGTGGTCAGGTGGACCATATTCCACCAGTGCTTTTGTCCTCCATGGATGTGCTCCGGGGACCCCAAGGAGCATGGTTAGGAAGTGGCGCTTCTGGTGCATTGGTGATGCGCACGCGAGACGATTTGGGCGCTGCCCATTGGGAGTTAGATGGACGACTTGGGGCCAATGGATACCAGCAACTCACCGCTTTAGTACAAAACAATCACAACAACGGACATAGTTTGTGGATGATCAATCAACAATCCGCCGAGGGATATCGTGCCAATAGCCGTTATCAAAGCCAAAGCGCTCTGTACAAAAGGCTTTGGCGTGGAACCCTTCAAGGCAAATGGAGGTGGACGGGCTTGTATTTTAAAAGTCCAGAGGCCCAAGATCCAGGGGGGCTTACCCTTCAGGAGTGGTTGGAATCACCTAGCCAGGCCCGAAAAGCCAATGTTGATTTTGACGTAGATGAACAAGTGACTCATGCGCAGAGTGCCCTGAATTGGCAACTGGACAAAGGCAATACGCAGTCCAATGCATATGCCTACATATCCTACCGAGACTTTAGCGCTACGTTGCCCTACAAAACAGGAGGAGCTACCGCATTTACGCGTTGGTATGGGGGTGGAGGTTACCAAACCACCACAACCAAACGCTGGGGATTGCTGGGTTGGGGCGCCTCCTACCAAAGCCAAAAAGACCAGAGGCAGCGCTTCGACAACCTCAATGGAACAGTGGGGTCAGCGTGGTCCGATCAAAAGGAATTGTATACAGAAAGCGCTTTGTTTAGCCATTTTTCCAGAATTCTAGGAGCTTTTACGGGGTCCGGAAGCGTCCGTGTCAGCCGAGTATCCATTGGTGTTGATGCGTCGAGTACCGAATATTTTCCCGTAAGCCCCTCTTTATCCATTCAATGGAATAAGCCAAAAGATTGGATGATGTACAGCTTGTGGGGCAGCAGCTTTGAAACCCCAACACTCAACGAACTGAGCCAAAACCCATACGGTTCAGGGTTTAATCCAGACCTCACGCCCAGCACCTATCGTTCTTGGGACATTGGCGCCAAAAGCACCCGTTCAGGACAACCCTGGTCTGTTGCCCTTTTTGGCATTTGGGGGAACAACGAGTGGGCGCCGTATACCATATCGGGTTTGGGCGAGCGGGTATTCTTTCGCAACCAAGGGGTTTCTAAACGTTTAGGTGCAGAATTTCATTGGGAAAAGACATGGGAAAAATGGACTTGGTCCCACAGTGGGCAATGGCAAAAAACAGTGATAGACCCTGTTGAAGAGGCCTCGCCAAATCATTTACCCGGAGTTCCCGCACATCAATATTGGATGGCTTTGTCTAGACAAGGAGGTGGCTGGAGCCTTAGCTGGGAGCATTTGTGGGCAGGCGGCGTATTTGTCTCCAACAGCAGCTATCAGCAAACAAAAGCCAGCTACCAAAGCCATGTAGGGTTTTCTAAAACATCCACTTGGGGGGGGCGCTCCTTGCGTCTGCACGGAGGGATCAATAATTTGTGGAACGCATCTCTGCTGGATCAGGTCAGAATCAATGCCTTTGGCGGGCGTTATTTTGATCCAGCACCTGGAAGAACTTTTTTTATGGGCCTTAACTATCGACGCTAGTCATTTTGACTGCATTCGCCGGATATCCATCGTTTTACCCCATTGACAGTCGCTTCACATGCGTTTCCATAAGTGACTCCATCACAGCCACAAACAGGCATATACTCCTTGGTGCAGGCTATTTCTAAAGGCGGCTCTCCTGTAGTGCAGTCGCTGTTTTCAGCTCTTCGAAACACAAAAGTTACTTCATCATCGGCTATTTCAGGTACATCCAAATAGGTCCAGGTAGCGAAATTTCCTGCTACCTTAACTTGGTAGGACCTGCCGGATTTAATCGTCACGACATCCCCTCTCAGCCGGTAGGGTTGAGACCCTGTGAATTCACTCCCATAAGGCTCTGGTCCATATTCAGTGACACTGATGGTCTTTAGTGTTGGATCGAAATTCATCCAAGTGTTGTTAAACTCGGCATCTTCACCAAAATAGCAGTAACAAATTTTGTTGTCCAATACCCAGGTATCCGACAATTCAAATTCTAAGTCAGAGATTATGGGTTCTTCTTCACATAGAGTGAATGCCAGCAACATAGCGGTTAAAATCCATTTCATGAGTTAATTGATTTTACGGATGGTATAAAGTTCGGTATTGGGCGCCATATTTTCATATATTAGAGAAGCTAAAAATCAACCAAATGAAAAATAATAATTCACGTAGGGACTTTATCAAAAAGAGTGCCATTTTAGGCACCGGCTTTTATATAGTTCCTAGAAATGTATTGGGCGGTCCTGGATTTACCGCGCCCTCTGACCAACTAGCCATCGCTGGAATCGGTGCTGGCGGAAAAGGGGCCAGCGATTTGCGCAACGCCTACAACGGCGGAAAAAATAGAGTAGTCGCTATTTGTGATATCGACCCCAAACAAGCTGCGGCCAATGTCAAGGCCCATCCGGATGCTGCTTATTTTGCAGACTACCGCGAATTATTTGACAAGGTTAAAGGAATTGATGCGGTTACCGTGGGCACCCCGGATCATACACACGCCCCTATAGCCTACAACGCCATGATGCGCGGGATGCATGTATACGTGCAAAAGCCGTTAACACACACACTGGCAGAAGCCCGATTGTTAACCAAAACAGCCGCGTCCCAAAAAGTGGTGACCCAAATGGGAAACCAAGGAGGTTCTAACCCAGGTGTATTAAAAATTATTGATTGGGTAGACCAAAAAAGAATTGGCACCATCAAACATGTACATGTGTGGACCAACCGACCTGTATGGCCACAGGGGGTTAAAATGCCCGCAGCTGCGCCAGACCAAAAGCCCAGTGATTTAGCCTGGGATTTATGGCTAGGACCCGCCAAAAAAATCCCGTTTACCCCAAATCTTCATCCGTTTAACTGGAGAGGATTCTGGGAGTATGGAACTGGTGCTCTAGGAGACATGGGGTGTCACTTGTTTGATGCTCCATATAAAGCATTAAAACTTGGCTACCCCTCTGCCGTTCAGTGCAGTGTGGCCGATGTATACACCCGTATGTGGGTGCCTGAATATACGCCTGAAGCCTGCCCATTGGCCACGCGCGTTACCATTGATTTCCCTAAAGACGACCACAACCCACAAGGAGTGGTCTTCGAATGGACTGATGGGGGTATACAACCTGCGATTCCAGATGAAATCGCCGATAAATACGTAGCGGATTCCAGCGGTGTCATGATGATGGGAGAACACGGCATCATCACTGCAGACACGTACGGCAATCACCCAAGACTGTATATTGGAGGTCAAGAAGTGGACCACCTCAACACCGATGAAGCTGGAAATCTAGACTTAATCCACAACCAAAACTGGACAGAGGCTTGTAAGGCTGGATTTGGTTCCGCTCAACACAAAGCGCTTACTGCTTCATTTGACTATGCGGGTCCATTTACGGAAACGGTCCTAATGGGGAATCTCGCCATCAAGGCTCACCAGATGCGCCGCGAAGATTCCGAGGGCAACCAAAACTACTTCGGACGCAAAAAACTGTATTGGGATGGCGCCAACATGAAGATTACCAACCTGGATGAAGTCAATCAATTTGTCTCCAAAACCTACAGGGCTGGTTTCGAGTTGCCGATCTAAATAGTTGTTTACACCTGGAGAATTGCCTGTAAGGCGGCCCTAAACCAGCTGGCTTTGCAGGCAATTTCTAATAATGACCCGATCGATAATAAACGAAGTTTTGTCAGAAAAGTCAATGGCAACTTCTTGCTTGTTGTCAATCCATGTTTGGACAGAAGCTACTGACTGGGGGTTGAGTTCATGCAAAACTGGCACGCCTAATTCTTGAAGTGAAAGGGCGTTACAGGCCTGTTCGTATTGACCTTTGATGGGGACTACCATCACTTTTTTCTGCAGGTAAAGCGCTTCGGCTGGAAGCTCAAATCCAGCGCCACAAATCACGCCGCTGCAATTCTTCAACGCTTTCAGAAACTTTTCCTGATCGATGGGATAAGCCTTAACGTTGCCTTCTTCCGTTTTTTGGATCGTGTGTCGGGTGAAAATCTTCCAGCGGATTTCCGGAAATGCCCTGAAATAAGCGCTGAGGTGCTCTAGGGAATAAGCCGGCAAATACACCAGATAAAATCCTCTTTTTCTGGGCTGCAACTCCCGTACCTCCGATCGAATTACTGGCCCGTAGATTCGTTTGTTGTATTTGCGAAAATGAAAGCCCACTTGATCATAAGTAGGCGCGTAGTACTTGAGAATCGCCATTCCCAATAATCTTCCTTCGGCAGCCTTTGGGGCTTTGGGGGCCAATACGGCCAGCTGGTGACTCATCCCCACGGACTTGACACCCCTGAGCACACAAGCCCAGGCCACCACAGGTTCAAAATCGACAATGACTAAATCATAATTCTTTACAGGGCAACTCCAAACGTCCCGTAAAAAAGTAACCAACCTAAAGTGAATCAAAGATTTCCAAAGACTGATTCCTCCAGTCTTATTCATTTTAAACGTAATGCCCCGATAGTGTTTCATCACCTCAAAAGGCAGCGCCACCTGTGATTCATCACCACTAACGACCACATCTACCTGTCCTCGGTTGTTCAGAATGGGGACAATTTCCAAAGCCCGAGCTACATGCCCATTTCCGGTACCTTGTAACGCATACAAAATATTCATAAAGCAGCCTTGGTCTTGATGTTGGTTAAAATTTCGGCAAATAATTCTTTTGGCGACCGATCAATAGTCTCTTGGATGTCTTGTTCCTCTGAAACTTGATTGAGATCGTGTTGATACAAAGACCACGCCCCCTTGTGGTATTCTAGGGCGGTGAGGCTTTCCACCCAATCTCCTGAATTTAAATAGGTTACTGTCCCTCTAGGGGTTTCAATATCCTTGATGATCGGGTGATGGATGTGTCCACAAACCACCGCCCCCACCTGGTTTTCTAATGCGATTTCCGCCACCGTTTGTTCAAAACTATTGATGAAGGACACCGCCTTCTTCACTTTTTCTTTCACCTGTTTGGAGAAAGAGATTCGATCTTGACCCAACCTCATCCGCGTCCAATTAACTGCTCGGTTGATCAAAATCAAGGTGTCGTATCCTACGGCGCCCAGTCGGGCTAGCCACTTGGAGTATTGCATGGTGACATCGAATACATCCCCGTGAAAAATCCACGTCTTTTGTCCATGAAGCTCTAACACCAGTTTGTTTTTGATTTCCAACCCACCCATTCTTGTACCGTCAAACTTGCGCAAAAACTCGTCGTGGTTCCCTGTGATGTAATGCACCTTAATCCCTTTTGATGACCACTTCAACAGATGGTTAATCACCTTGAGGTGTGCTTTAGGAAAATAGTTCTTGGAAAATTGCCAGATGTCGACAATGTCTCCGTTTAACACTACTTCCTTGGGCTCCAAGGACTTGAGGTACTGCAATAATTCTTTGGCATGACACCCGTAGGTGCCCAGATGCACATCCGATAAAACCAAGAGGTCAAGCGCTCTTTGATTTTTGGCTTTGCGTTTTTGGGGCATTCATTGAGCTTTGTTACAAATAAATGAATGGAAAGCTCATGATAGGTGAACCCAGGATTATCCTATGGTTATTTCCCTGTTGCCCAGAAGTTATCAAAAGGTTAGGAAGCATATGCTGGTCGCTAAAATAGAAAAGTCCGTTTTCGAGTAACCAGCTCGGAACGGACTTTTCAAACTAAACTAAACCAACTCAAATGATTTGATACCACAAAAGTACAATGCTTATGTGTTTGGCTCCGTTAAGGTGTCGTTAATGATTGTTAAGAGAACGTTGTTTTTCTTCTGAACTTGAGATTGTTACCTCTGGGCAAATATTCCTCTGTTCATGAACTAATTTCAGGTCATTTGTCTAAACGCCCCCAAAAAAGGCCCTAAACCCTACAGCGCAATTAAACTAATTGCGATGAAAAATAAATGGAATGCACGTGCGCTGAGTTTAAGCTTAGCTGTCCTGTTGTTGGGGGCTTGCTCTCAAGCAGAAATGGAAACACTAACCCAAAGTGAGGGCCCTAATATCGGCGCGATAGCCCATCAAAATGTTCGGGCAGAAATCACACAATTGATGGGGGCTGCGTTAAGTGATCCAGCGGTAGCTCAAGAGGTGTTTAGTTTGATGTCTCGACTAGACCCCGCGCACCCAGCGGTGAGTTTGGCTGCGCTATGGGAAATCAACACCGGTCGATTGCGGGGAGAAGACCTCAGCATGGACACCAGCTACCAAAAACAACCAACGTCAACAAGTTCTTTATTTATCTCGGCGGCAAGCCATCTGCTGGCCAGTGATCCAGAACGATTTCCTAGGCTGAGTGCGGGGATAACATCTGAAGGAATGGTACAAAGGGGAAGTTACTGGGAACGTCTTTTGGCCGAAGATCCGCTACAGCTCTATCAACTGCACTCGGCAGATAAATCCGTGAGCAGCGCCAAATCAGAGGGCTTGATTACGCTGACCTATGTGCCGGATTTTGAAACCCAATCCAATGAAGCCTGGACGTGGGATGGCCCAGGGTCAACACCTACCTCGGCGGGTATGGTGACCAATGACGATCTGTTTGAAGAGGCTATTTGGGTGTTGGGCCCCATTGATCCGTGTGATTTGTCCGGCGGTGAATGCGACGCTGTGGAGGTGTTTCCGACCGAACAATATGCTTCACAACAAGGTGCTGGATATCTGCCTCCACCGACTTCTGCCATTCCCTTATTGTTGCCCTACAACGTGAATCACGACGATGTGCTCGAGCAAGATGTGCTGAGTACGGTGATTCCTATGATTAAACTCAACACGCGTTCCTGGTTGGGTTTTGGTGCGACACATCAAAAATTATCTTTTTGGCGCGCTAGTCCAGACGGAGTACCCAGTATCAGCAATGGGGTAGTTGTGCCGTCTGGAAAAAATTACGCTATTGGAAAAATTCGATTTAGGGCCCAACAAGCTTCCATGAATCTTTGGCATCCTGTGTATTTGGAATTTGATGCCGATTGGAATCAATCGGAGAACGAGGAACTCTTGGTGGTGTTCAGTGAACACCACTTCAGCGGTAGTGCATCAACAAGTGCGGAACTCAGTGCGGGTTTTGACCTAAAAGAAGGCAAAATCATCCCTACGCCCAAAGCAACCGTCAAAGTAGGTGTCACCATTAAAGCAGGGGGTACAAAACTTAGGGGGCAGCAGGTGTTTTCCAGAAGGCAGGTACTGGCCACCATTGTAGGGCCGGGGCTTACCGGACTGGAGGTCACCCACGGAAATGTGAGCTATAACGTGAAAAAAGTGAGTGAACTAGACTTCTTTTTTACCCATTACTACACAGATCTATAAAGGGCCTAGGGTAACGTGCATCAGTTTGGGTCCGCTGATTCCTGCCATCTCTGTGGTGACCCAAAACGATCGAGGTGTGTCTATTTTGACCGCCTCGATTTGTGCTTTTCCCACAGGGATCACATGCTTTTGGATGTGAACCGCTTGGGGTTCGTCCGGGTCCCAATCAGATACTACATAAAGGTATTGAACGCCGTCAAAACCGTAGCCAGTTAATGCCATAGTATTGGATTTTGGGTCATAATCTGCCCCGGTGATCAAGGAGCCTACCTCCCAGGTGGCAAATGCCTTAAGCGCCTGTTTAGGCTTGGTTTTGTCTACCCAATAAAGTTGGGTCGTTTGATCCTCCCTGTTTTTGGAAAAAAGCAAAAGACGACCCTTATAGTGCAACAGAGCTTCTGCGTCAAAGGGGTGCTTGGATCTTTTGGCAAAATTACTCTGGGCCGAATAGCTTATGTTAATGGCTTTGGTGGTCCAATACTTCTGGTGAACCTGATAAATGGTTAGGTCTTGTCGGTGGCCAAAATTATTTCCCGTATCCGCAATATAAAAATAGGTGTCGTCCTTGGTTATGTCCTCCCAATCTCTATTGGTGAGGTGTTCCAGATTCTTTTTTTTATTGATTTTCCCAAGGGCATCAAAAAAATAAAGTGTTGGGCTGCCCCCTGAGTCGTTGTGGGTGACCCATTGGTCGCCCGCGCGCTCTAAACCAGACGTCTCATTGACCCAAAAAGAAAGCGGTGTTGTGGTGACTGTTATTTGCCCCCATGAGGCCTGAAACAGAAATACCACCAACAGAGTTGAAAACCTAGTCACTAGTGAAATCCGAACTTGCTGAGGTTGTCGTGGCTGATTTTAATCGCTTCTAAGGGTTGCATGCCATCAAAAACCATATCCTGTTCCACAATGTAATACTCCAATCCAGAAGTTTCAGCATAAGACAATATGCGGGCAAAATCAATGGTTCCTAGTCCCACAGGGGCAAACCTTCCTTGCTCATCGCGGTCTTTAACATGCCACATTTTAAAGCGTCCAGGGTATTTGTTGATGTAGTTAACGGGGTCGACACCCGCAGTAGTCACCCAAAAAAGGTCCATTTGAAAATTGACCCAAGCCGGATTGGTGTTTTCCAGAAAATAATCCATAGGAACTACGCCCTGTCCATTGGGCTTAAATTCAAAATCGTGGTTGTGGTACAATAATTTAAGGCCTTGAGCCGCGCACTTTTCGCCAATCGTATTGAGTACATCATTGATGAATACCACTTCATCGCTCATCCCCATACTTCGCTCCTTTACATTGAATTTGAAATGTCCCATAGGGGGCACAGGGATGACAAAGTATTGAAAACCAGCTGCTTTGCTGTCGGCAATCAGCTGATCTGCATTCTCTAAGGTGACACCTCCTTGGTGTACGCTGATGGGCTCCATACCCAAGCTGTTTAGATAGGCTTTAAACTCTGCAGGTTTCATGCCGTAAAACAACCCGTCTTTGTAGTCTGTAGCTTCGATGTATTTGTACCCAATGTCAGCTACCGCTTTTAATGTTGCTTGGGCGTCTTGGCCCATTAAATCCCGCACAGTATACAGGGTGGCTCCACCAAACTTATCTTGAGCTTGGAGAGAAAAAGCCAATACAAATACCAGTTTTACCAGTAGTTTAAGGGTAATCAACGAAATCCATTGTGCTTTGGTTCTGGGCAAATAATTCTTTTTCATCATGATTGAAGTTTGTTGTTTTTAATGCGTTTGGGGTTATACCATAAATAAAAACCGCTGAGGGAAAGTACCATGAGTCCAAGTGACACTATGGTGGTATACGTTAATTTAAAGATTTCTGAGTCCCAATATCCGGCCCAGTCTATCAGTGATCCGTCGTGTATTTTTTCAATAATGTCCGATGTTCGCCTGTTGGCCGAGAGGATTTGGCCCGAGGAAAGATCTACTTGTACTTCCCAAAACACATCGTTAAACAATACTTTGGCCACCCCATCATCGGGACGCACGTCTATTCGATCAATTGCCGCCTCTAATTGCAACTCATTGGTGGCATATTTTTCAGCCGCCTCCATCACTTGGGAAACAGAAATCCATGAAGCAGGGGCTTGGGTTATTCCCGAAGCGGTAGGGGGTAAAAGGGCTGTTTGTTTCTTCCAACCCAAAAGCAAGCCCGTGGTACCGATCAAAAACATAAAAACCAACAAAGGGATGGAGACCCAGCGATGGATGGAGCGAAATAAACGAGTGCGCTGAGCTATTTTTTTATTCGGCATTGATGTGAGATCGTCCTTGCAATTTACGCATTCTTTGCACTTGTCAAAATAAAGTTTCCCGGTACTCCGCCTGAAAA
>ERZ651770.268-NODE-268-length-27806-cov-4.718742_pt1 | contig 27806 bp, 24 predicted proteins | sample MGYA00514756_ERZ651770 | MGnify/ENA metagenome assembly ERZ651770
AGGTATTGGTGATTGGCAAGTCAATGAGTGGCTTAAAAAGGCTGTACTTCTATCATTTAGGCTTACAGATAACGTTCCTATGCCCTCTGGATTTACCCAATACTTTGACAAAGTGCCATCTAAATATGCCAATACTACTGCTGAGGAATTTCAAGCCTCAGGCGTAAGGGTAGTTCCCCCAGCAACTGCTAGAAGGGGTTCATATGTCGCCCCAAATACGGTATTAATGCCATCTTATGTCAATATAGGTGCATATGTAGACTCAGGAACAATGGTAGATACATGGGCCACAGTTGGATCCTGCGCACAAATTGGTAAAAATGTTCACCTTTCAGGCGGTGTTGGGATTGGAGGAGTATTAGAGCCATTGCAAGCTAGCCCAACAATTATTGAAGATAATTGCTTTATTGGAGCAAGGTCAGAGGTGGTTGAAGGAGTCATTGTTGAAGAAGGCGCAGTTATATCAATGGGCGTTTATATTGGGCAATCTACAAAAATTTTTAATAGGATGACTGGAGAAGTAAGTTATGGTCGAATTCCAGCAGGATCAGTGGTAGTTTCAGGAAATCTGCCATCTTCAGATGGGAGCTACTCTCTCTATTGTGCGGTAATAGTTAAGCAAGTCGATGCCAAAACAAGATCCAAGGTTGGAATTAACGAGTTGCTTCGAGGAATTTAACTATATCTTTTAAGATAATAAAAAACCCGCTTTCAAGCGGGTTTTTTATTGAGTTCATATGATAAATTACTTTCAAACAATACAAAACTAGTTTTTTGCAACCATATTTCAAATGCATTAGGCACTATAAACCCTATTGAAGAAATTATTGAAAAAGCACATCAAGTTGGGGCGGCTGTTTTAATTGACGGAGCCCAATCTACACCACATATGAAAGTAGACTTTCAAAGATTAAAAGTAGACTTTTATGTAACCTCAGCACATAAAATTTGCGGACCTACGGGTGTAGGGCTTTTATACGGTAGAAAAGAGTGGCTAGAAAAGCTGCCACCATACCAAGGTGGCGGTGAAATGATTGAAACAGTTACTTTTAAAAAAACTACTTACGCCGGATTACCTCATAAATTTGAGGCAGGAACTCCAAATATTTGTGGAGGCATTGCTTTTGGTGTAGCCATTAATTATATGAATTCAATCGGCTTTGATGCTATTAACAAGTATGAGCAAGAGCTACTTGAATACGGAACTCAAGAATTATTAAAAATTAATGAGCTAAAAATTTACGGAACATCCAAGAAAACTTCCGTTATTTCTTTTAATGTAGGTGCTATTCATCCATATGATATTGGTTCTATCCTTGATAAATTAGGAATAGCCGTTAGAACAGGGCATCATTGTGCTCAGCCTATCATGGATTATTATAAAATACCAGGTACTGTAAGAGCTTCTTTTGCATTTTACAATACGAAAGAAGAAATCGATGTTTTTGTCAAAGGTCTAAAAAGAGCAATCTTAATGTTGAGTTAGACAGGCCTATCAATTAAGTTACTGTTTTTATTATCTTTATAAAAATAGTCCTATGAAAAAAACAACTCTTCTAATTTTTGCAAACTGCTTCTTAATCTTTAGTTGTTCTTCCACAAGAAATATAGATCAATTTCAAAAAATACAATATAAATCCATTACTAGAGGATATTCAACACAAATTCTCTTACAAGGGGATACTCTGAAATATTTTAAAAATAATAACAAAGCCCTTTCTTTATTCGTTTCTAAAGAGGTTAAAAACTCTTTAAATAAGCTACTTAAAGAGGCTCATCCTGAAACAATAGATCTTCTTAAAGCTCCTTCAAATAAATTTCAATATGATGGAGCTATGCATACAACCTTAGAAGTAATTTGGAATGGAAAAACTTATAAAAGTGCTGGTTTTGATGATGATAACCCACCTAAAAAACTAAACTCTTTTATAAACTTCTTGCGAAGTTTAGTTCAATAAAAAAAGGCAACCAAACGGTTGCCTTTTATATTTAAAATATCTTATTAGATTATATTAATAATCAAACGTTAATTTAAGTACAGTTCTACGACCAATTACAGGCATACTTGGGAATGCTCTATACTTCTGATCTAAAACATTAGTTGCAGATAAATCTAATTTTAGATTATCAGAAACGTTGTACCCTATATTCACATCAAATAAATTTTTCTCTTGTACTTCACCAGAGAAGAATCCTTGGTTAGAATAAAAAGAATCGTCATGCTGAAAAGCAACTGAACCTCTTACTTTCTCTTTTGAATATTGAACACCTGCTCTGTATTTGAATTTAGGAGCATTTAAGTAAGAAGAAAATGGTAGACCGTCATCATTAGATTCTCCAGGAATCCATTCATTCTGACTTAACCAAGAAGTATTAAACCAAAGGGTAACATCATCATTTAAGAAATATTCCATCGCTAAATCTGCACCTACGTGACTTCTTGTAGCACCATCAAAACGTCGATAACCTGCAGGAATGTGCATTAAGCCATCACCTTGAGGTACAGCTGTTGTTTCTACAGTACCAAATATTGGAAATAACGGTGATACAGCTCCTTCAAAAGCAGCTCCTCCTTGAGTGAATCCACCTCCAATTTGTCCGGCAGCAGCATTAATAGTTCCTCCAATTACTGCGCCAATAGGCGCTATCGCTGGAGACCCTGGGAAAAGTGCATCTGCTGGAGCTCCTGTAGCCCATATAGCTTGTGGAATTCCTGCTGCAGTATATTGTCCTTGTACATAACCCGTTACTGCACCTATTACTCCAGCATCCGCGGCAAAATCAGCCGCTACTTGAGCCCCTAAGTCATCTGCAATATTTGCTCCTACCAAATTAAATGTTGGCCCAATAGCCGTAAATTGTGTAAATCCTTTTCTTTCATAAGTGTACACATCTAAGGCTACAGATAATTTATTTGCAATTAGTCCTTTATATCCTATTTCAAAAGAATTTAAAGTTTCTACTGCAGATCGTCCAGTACCCGTTAGTTCATTCATTGGCTCTCCATTGAATAAATTATATCCAACTAACTGCCCTGTTCCTCCTGAAGGTACATACCCGTTAAAGAAATTTTGAACTACTGGTAATAAAGGATTTCCTGCTAAGCCACCAAATATTGCATCTAATGTAGGTCCGGCTACGGCACCGTAAGCATATGCTAAAGGAAATTGAGTAGTTCCATAAGGAAGGTCAGGTAATCCTGGCACTGCTAAATCTATTGTTGGGTTATCTGGAAAAACTTGTGGTGCATATTGCCCTGATAACCAAACATCTGCTATTCCAGGTGCTAATACAGACACTGGGAAATCTATGTTTTGCTGTAATGCTGAAGGTCCGGTGTTTGCTTTATTGAAAGACGCTCTAAACGTATGATTTTCGTTTGCTTTGTATACTATAGCAACTCTAGGTGCAAAAGCTCCTTCATCGATAAAATTGAACTTGTCATATCTACCTGCGTAAGTAATATCTAACTTATCACTAATTTTAGAAGTTCCTTGAAGGTAAGCTCCTGTAATAATGTAATCATCTCTATCTTCATTAATACCGTAAAGTGTTCCTGCTGTCATAGATTTAGAATTTCTATAATCAGTACCTATTGTAAAATTAGTATTTAAAAATTTTGGAACATCAAAGTTGTATTGAAGTTGAGCTTCTAAAGAATTTCTTTCGGCTACTTGTCTTAAACCTGTTTGGTATAAAAATGTAGGGTTTTCTTCATTTCCACCATCATTATAATTATAGTATACTTGAGCAAATAATCCGCCCGATTGAACTCTACCTTGAACCCAGTAGTCATTTCCTTGTTGATATCCAGCTCCTTGTGAGTTAAAAAATACTCCACCACCATTTGCAAATCCTGCCGAAAGAAAAGCAGTCGTTTCGTCTGTAGGTCTGAATTCTAAGTGTACGTTTGCTGAATAATTTTTGTACTCTGTAGCTAGAGGGTTTCCATCTCCGTTATCATCTAAATCTGTAAGAGATAGTAGCTGTTCTCCTGGTTGCGTAGGATCTACTCTCCCATTTACAATCGCTGGTTGAGAAACAGTGGTTTGTAAGCTAGAAATAAAATCAGCATCTTCAACGGGGTCTAACTCAAAGTCTTTCCCTCTTTGATATCTTACGTTAACTTTAAATCCAAATTTTTCGTTATCGTTTTTAAAAGCATGTCTAACAGTCATACCTGTTGTGCTTAATGTACCTCCTAGCATTTCCACTGTAGTACCTGGGTAATCTATAGGGCTTTTAGACATAAAGTGAACAACACCTGAAGTTACTCCAGGACCGTATAAGGCTGAAGCCGCACCTCTTACAACCTCTACTCTTTGAATATCTATATTAGACATTCCTGTTTGATTGCTGTAAAAAGTTCCTGCAGAAGGTGTTACTAAATAACGGTAGTCTAATATTGGAAATGTAGAAGTTCCAAATACACCAGAACCGGCACGCATTTCAATGTTAATTGTATTTGCAGATTGTTGTTGCATCTGTACACCAGCGATATTTGCTAAATTCATCACAGGGTCAACCGCTGCTGCTGAATTTAATATGTCTTTAGGTGTAATTATGCTTACAGAAGCTGGTGCTTCTTGCACTTTCTGTCTTCTTCTAGAAGCTGAAAAAACGATTTCTTCAAGAGAGGTAGCGTCTTCTACAAGACTTACCATAACTTCTTGATTGTTTTTAGTTATTTCAACGCTCACGGCTTTAAAGCCAAGCATAGAAATTTCAATTGTGAAAGGTGGAGCAGCATTAACTTTAAGGGAGAATTTACCATCAAAGTCTGTTGTTGTTCCAATTGCTTTATCAGAAACCTTAACATTAGCTCCTAAAAGCGTTTCACCTGTTTGTGCATCCTTAACCAATCCAGTAACGGTGGTTTGTGCTAGCATTGTTGCACTAGCAAGCATAACAAATGCAAAGAATATTGTCTTTTTTATCATGATATAAATTGTTTATTAACTAAGACGAATGTACGATATTTTTTGATTTTTGTAATATTTTTGTAATATTTTTGAGTTATTCATGAGTGATGGTGGAACTTTTTGTCAAAATCTTATTTTAAATTGAATTGATTTTTTATAACAATGTATTGTAACTTTGTCTTTTAATTATTCTTCTTTTGAAAATTATTCATTCTATTTCTAATTTTAGTTCATCTAGTAGCACCATTGTTACTATTGGTACATTTGACGGCATACATGTTGGGCATCAAAAAATATTGAAAGACTTAATTGATACCGCCAAAAAAGAAGGTAAAAAATCTGTTCTTCTTACTTTTTTTCCACATCCAAGAATGGTTTTACAAAAAGATAAAGGCATTCTCTTATTAAATACGATTAACGAGAAATCTTTTTTATTGAAAAAAATGGGGTTAGATTTTTTAATCATTCATCCATTTAGTAAGGAGTTTTCTAGATTAACGGCTCTTGATTTTGTGAGAGATGTGTTGGTTAATAAATTAAATACCTCAAGACTAATTATTGGTTATGACCACCATTTCGGTAAAAATAGAGAAGGCAATATTCACCAGTTAAAAGAGTATAGTTTATTGTATGGTTTTGATGTTGAAGAAATTCCTGCCCAAGACATTGACGATGTTTCTGTAAGTTCTACCAAGATTAGAACAGCATTACAAAACGGTGAATTAAAAACCGCAAACAAGTACCTTGGATACCGTTATTTATTAAATGGTATTGTAGTTGATGGTGAAAAACTTGGCACTAAAATTGGCTTCCCAACAGCAAATATTAACATAGAAGAATCTTACAAACTAATACCAAAAACAGGGGTTTATGTAATTACTGCAATTATTGACGGCTCCTCACATAATGGAATGATGAATATTGGGTTTAACCCTACTGTTAGGGGGAAAAAGCAAACAATTGAGGCTCATTTATTTGATTTTCGCGAAAACTTATATGGTAAAAAAATAACCATTGAATTACTTTATTTTCTTAGAAATGAGCAAAAATTTCTTTCTGTTGATGAATTAATCGATCAATTAAAAATAGACAAAGAGAATGCTATTTCCTTTCTAGCAAACAATCCATCATAACTCATTGTAATATTGACTCACTTACTATATCTTTGAACACTTATAATAATTTAAATCATGTTACAGGTTCAGTTTATCAAAGACAATCAAAAAAAGGTTTTAGATGGGTTGGCAAAAAGAAATTTTGCTAACGCCAACACTATTATTGATGCTGTTCTTAAAGCAGACGAAAAAAGAAGAAAAACTCAAGTATTGCTAGACAATACGCTGGCAGAACTAAATACACTTTCAAAAGAGATTGGTCTATTGTTTAAATCTGGTCAAACACAAAAAGCGACCATTGTTAAAGAAAAAACAAGTCTTCTTAAAGAACAATCAAAAGCTTTAACTGATCAATTAAATACGCTTTCAAAAGAGCTAACAGATTTATTGTACCAAATACCAAACGTACCTCATGCTAGTGTTGTATCTGGAAAATCTGAGAAGGATAATGAAGAAATTTTTAAAGAAGGTGCTATACCAGACCTTCACAAAGGTTCACTGCCTCATTGGGAGCTAGTCAAGAAGTATGATATTGTAGATTTTGAATTAGGAACTAAGATCACAGGTGCTGGTTTTCCAGTTTATAAAGGAAAAGGAGCTAAGCTTCAAAGAGCTTTAATTAACTATTTTCTAGATAAAAATACAGAAGCAGGCTATAAAGAGTTTCAGGTGCCACATCTAATAAATGAATCTTCTGGAATAGGAACTGGTCAATTACCGGATAAAGAGGGGCAAATGTATCATGTTGGAATTGATGACTTGTATTTAATTCCTACAGGAGAAGTGCCTATTACTAATATGTTCCGTGGTAATATTGTTAATGAGGGTGATTTACCAATATTGTCTACCGGATATACTCCTTGCTTTAGACGTGAAGCCGGAAGTTATGGCTCTCATGTTAGAGGGTTAAATAGATTACATCAATTTGATAAGGTAGAGATTGTTCGGATAGAACACCCTGACAACTCTTACAAAGCCCTAGACGGAATGGTAGAACATATTAAAGGAATACTTAGAGAATTAAAATTACCATATCGAATATTGCGTTTATGTGGAGGGGATACCGGTTTTACAGCTGCTTTAACTTTTGATTTTGAAGTGTTTTCTACAGCACAAGACAGGTGGTTAGAAATTAGTTCCGCTTCAAATTTTGAAACTTTTCAAGCAAACAGACTAAAACTTCGTTTTAAGAACAAAGAGGGGAAAAATCAATTAGCTCACACTTTGAATGGGAGTTCACTTGCTTTGCCGAGGGTGTTGGCAGGAATTCTTGAGAATTATCAAACAGAAGAGGGCATTCAAATACCTGAGGTTTTAATACCTTACACTGGATTCTCTGTCATTAATTAGCAATTACAGCCATCATTAATCTCTTGTATTTATTCATTTCTAAAAGGGCCTTAAAATAATTACTTATTTGACCAGACCTCATGAACTCTATTGAGTTTGTTTTTGCTGTTTCGTATTTTTTATTTAAATCTTTCATTGTTGTTTTTAATTTAGCGGGGTTATTATTATTGTTTTTATAAATTATTTCAACAAGTATGCCAAAATTTTAGAATGGCCTTCGGAAATAGCAAATATTTAATGAAGTTTACCATTTGAGTTGATTATCTTTGAAAGAGATGAAGAACATTCTACTCATAATAGCGCTATTTTCTTTTAGTTTTATCTCCAGCCAAAACAACCTTAATTTGGCAGAGAATTATTTTCGTGAAGGAGAGTACGAAAAAGCAACTCAGCTATATGAATCACTAGAAAAAAACAATCCTTATAATACCAGGTACCTAAAACGTTTAATCACTTGTTACCAAGAAACAAATAATTATGAAAAAGCATCAGAGCTTCTTCAAAAAAAGCTGGTCAAAAACCCCTCTCAACACTACTTAAGAATAGAAATTGGATATAATTTTGATCAGCAGAAAAAACCTGCATTAGCAAAAAAAGAATATGATTTTGCGATTAAGGCAATTGAATCAAACCCCGGTTTAGGGGGTATTATAGGAAGAATGTTCCAACAAAATAATCTATTAGATTATGCCTTAAAAGCATACTCAAGAGCATTGGACTTCAATAAAGATGCTAGTTTTGAATACCAAATAGCTCAAATTTATGGTGAAAAAGGAGCGTATCAAAAAATGTTTGATTCTTGCATGGAGCTATTAGATAAAGATGAAAATTATCTCGGTGGAATTCAACGCTATATAAGCAGATATATTAGTGATGATGCCAGTGATATAATCAATATTTCTTTAAAAAAATCGATTTTAAAAAAATCGATCAGTAATCCAAAAAATATTTGGAATGAATTGTTAAGCTGGCTTTTTACAAAACAAAAACAATATGGCAGAGCTTTCATTCAAGAAAAAGGACTTTTTAATAGAGGTCTGGAAAATGTTGAAACAATTTTTAGGTTAGGTAAAATAGCCTTTACTAACCAAGACTATGAAACTGCAAGAAATTGTTATTTATTCTTGTTGGATAACACGAATTTTATTGAGGAAAAACTCACTGCTGAATTATATCTTTTAAAAATTTCAGTAAAAAATGCAGACAAGAATAACCTTGTTTTATTTGAAGAAAAACTAAAAGAGTATGGGATTAATAGAAACACATTAGAAATTCAGTTAGAGTATGCAGCCTATTTAACTTTTGAAAACAATACTCCTCAAAAAGCTATAAGTGTATTGGAAAAAGCACTAAGTTTTTCTTCCTCTAAGTTTAAAAAAGCAAGAATAAAATTAAAATTAGGAGAGGTGCTTGTTTTTGTAGGAAAATTTAATGAAGCTCTCATTTATTTTTCTCAAGTACAAACCAAACTTAAAAACCACCCTTTATCTCAAGAGGCGCGTTTTAAAGTGGCACAAACCTCCTATTTTAAAGGAGATTTTAAATGGGCAAAATCTCAATTAAAAATTTTAAAAAACGCTACAACTCAACTTACTGCAAATGATGCGGTTGATTTATTCTTGCTAATTTCAGACAATGAGTCTAAAGATTCAATTCCTTCAGGACTAGAAGACTTTGCAAAAGCAGAATTACTGGCTTATCAAAATAATAATGCTTCGGCTATTATATTGTATGACAAATTATTAAAACAGTATCAAGGGCAATCTATAGAAGACGAAGCTTTATTTAATCAGGCAAAACTTTTGGTTGCAGAACAACAATATGAAATGGCAGTCACAAACCTATTAAAAATAATTTCTATTGATCCTGAAGGAATTTTAACAGACAACTCCTATTATTTATTAGGTGAAATTTATAAAAACAACATAAAAGACTTTGAAAAAGCTTCTGAGTACTATCAAAAAATTATCTTTGAAAAACCGTCGAGTATCTATTTAGTTGATGCAAGACAAAAATATAGAGAAATAAGAGGAGACAACATCGAATAAAAGCTCTCTCATAATCCTTTTTTATCTGAAAACAACCTATGTATATTTATAATGTTACAATGAATATAGATGAAAGCATTCACAAAGAATGGTTTTTATGGATTCATAGACACATACAAGATGTATTGGCTTCAGGCTCCTTTGCTTCTGCAAAACTTACACAGGTTTTGGTAGAAGAAGAGATGGGTGGAGTTACCTATTCTGTTCAATACACTGCAAACAGCAAAGAAGATTTAAATGACTATTATACCAATACTGCTCCTAAATTAAGAAGTGAAAGTATGAGAAAATTTGCAGATAAAATGATCTCATTTAGAACAGAATTAAAAGTTGTCAAAGAATTTTACCCACCTAGCTCACATAATTAAATATGAAATTAAAAACACCATCTTCTAGACGCATAGTTATTTATATAGGAATCACTCTTCTTATCTCTGGAGGATTTACAGGGTATTTGTATTGGGGCTTAGAGCCACAAGAATCAATTGGAGGTTTACTTTGTGGAACAGGACTTAGTCTATTGTTATTTTATATTATTAGTAAAAAAAATAAATGACAGTTAAAGCAAAAAAACATCTAGGCCAACACTTTTTAAATGATGAAGACACTGCAAAAAATATTGCAAATTCTTTGTCGGGGGTTGGATATGATACTGTTCTAGAAATTGGTCCAGGAATGGGTGTTTTAACAAAGTATTTATTAGAAGGTGAGGCACAAATTAATGTTATAGAAATTGACAGAGATTCGGTTACATACTTAAATAATGATTTTAAAAATGAGCATGTAAAACTAGATACCTCAAATACTAAATTTAAAATTATTGAAGGAGACTTTTTAAAACAAGATGTCCCAACTTTTTTTAATAAAAAGCAAGTTGCTATTATCGGAAATTACCCCTACAATATCTCTTCTCAAATTATATTTAAAGCCATTGAAAATCGAGAATATATTCCCGAATTATCTGGTATGTTTCAAAAAGAAGTTGCTAAAAGAATTGCAGAAAAAGAAGGAAGTAAGGTGTATGGAATTATTTCTGTATTAACTCAAGCTTTTTATGATGTAGAGTATTTGTTTACTGTTCCACCATCCGTTTTTAATCCTCCGCCAAAAGTAGACTCTGGAGTTATAAGACTTATTAGAAAAAAAGATTTTTCTCTGCCTGTAGATGAAAAGTTATTTTTTAGAGTCGTAAAAACAGCTTTTAATCAACGAAGAAAAATGTTGAGAAGTAGTTTAAAGTCTTTCAAACTTTCGGATACCTTAAAAGAAGATACTATATTTGCGATGCGGCCTGAACAATTGTCTGTAAACGAGTTTATTAAACTCACGCATAAAATAGCAACTGATGTCATTTGAGATTACTACAGAATTTTTAGAAAAACTAACCTCTTACATAGAGGGTTCTAAAAACAAGTCTATAATTGGTTTGTTTGAAGAAATGCATTATGCTGATGTTGCTGAAATTCTGGACGAACTGTCTTTTGACAAGGTAGTTTATATTATAAAACTTCTTGACAGCGAAAAAACTTCGGCTGTTTTAATGGAGTTAGACGAAGATATTCGAGAAAAAATACTTCAAAACCTTTCTGCTAAAGAAATTGCTGAAGAGGTTGAAGAGCTAGATTCTGACGATGCCGCAGATATTATAGGGGAACTTTCAGAAGAAAGGCAAGAGGCAGTAATGTCTCAAATTGAAGATGAAGAGCAGGTTAAAGAAATTGAGGAACTTCTTACCTATGATGAAGATTCTGCTGGTGGTTTAATGGCAAAGGAATTGGTGAAAGTGAATGAAAACTGGAGCGTTCTTAAATGTGTTCGTGAAATGAGAATGCAAGCAGAAAAAGTAACTAGGGTACACTCTATTTATGTTGTTGACGACTTAGATAAACTGAAAGGGAGGCTCTCTTTAAAAGATCTTTTAATAACTTCTACAAAAACAGCTATTTCAGAGGTTTATATTCCTAATGTAGATTTTGTAAATGTTCATGATAACTTAGACGAAGTTTCTAACAAAATGCGAAAATATGATTTAGAAGCCATTCCTGTTGTTGATAATGACGGTATTTTATTAGGGAGAATTACCATTGATGATATTGTTGATGTAATCAAAGAAGAAGCAGATAAGGATTACCAATTAGCAGCTGGTTTAACTCAAGATGTTGAAGCAGATGATAGTATTCTTCAGTTAACTAAAGCAAGATTACCTTGGTTATTTCTTGGTCTTTTAGGTGGAGTAGGTGCTTTTTTAATCATGCAAATGTTTGAAAACACCTTTAGCGAAAATGCTATTTTATTCTTTTTTACCCCTTTAATCGCTGCCATGGCAGGTAATGTTGGTGTACAATCATCAGCTATTATTGTACAGGGATTAGCTAATGATGATGTAAAGGGAAGTATAAATAGTAGACTAATAAAAGAAATGTTGTTGGCAACGCTAAATGGAATTGTTTTAGCGCTCTTTTTATTTCTATTTGTATGGTTATCTGTTGGAAATATTAATACAGCATTAGCTATTTCTGTTTCTCTTGTAGCGGTTGTTATTGTTGCAGGATTAATAGGCACTTTTGTTCCATTATTTTTAAATAAACAAGGAATTGATCCGGCAATTGCTACAGGTCCATTTATTACCACTAGTAATGATATTTTTGGAATTTTAATTTATTTTATGATTGCAAAAATAATACTAGGTATATAGACCCTACTTAATTTTTTGAGAGAGATCCCAAAGTACCACGCCACAACTCACAGAAATATTTAAGGAGTGTTTAGTTCCTTTTTGAGGGATTTCAATGCAATAGTCTGATTCTGAAACAACTTCTTGTTGAACTCCCTTCACCTCGTTTCCAAACACAATAGCAAGTTTTTTATTTGATTCAAAAGAAAAATGATCTAGCATCACGCTATTTTCAACCTGTTCTATTGAAGCTACTGTAGTGCCTTCAGACTTTAACGCTCTTACAAGAGATAATGTGTCTTCTTTATACTCCCAATCTACAGACTCTGTTGCTCCTAATGCTGTTTTATGAATTTCTCGATGGGGAGGTGTGGCTGTAATGCCACACAAATAAATCTTTTCAACTAAAAAAGCATCACTTGTTCTAAATACAGAGCCAATATTGTTTAAACTTCTAATATTATCTAACACCACAATAATTGGTGTTTTTGTGGTGTTTTTAAACTCAGATACCGAGATACGTCCTAGTTCGTTATTTCTTAGTTTTCTCATAAAAAGTTCTATCTTTAAACACTTGTAGTAAACAACAGTAAAACTAACTGAAAAATTCTGAAATTTGGCAAAATCTAAGCCCAAAAAGATAACACCTCTAATGAAGCAGTACAATGCAATCAAGGTTAAATATCCTGATGCTATGTTGCTTTTTAGAGTTGGTGACTTTTATGAAACCTTTGGTGAAGACGCAAAAAAAGCTGCAGGAGTATTAGGAATAATTCTTACCAAAAGAGGCGCTGGAAGCGATTCTGAGACAGCTTTGGCCGGATTTCCTCATCATTCTCTAAACACTTATTTGCCAAAATTAGTAAAAGCTGGGATGCGGGTTGCAATATGTGATCAGTTAGAAAACCCAAAAATGACCAAAACCATCGTAAAACGTGGTGTTACAGAGCTAATAACCCCAGGAGTATCTTTAAATGATGAAGTGCTTCAATCAAAGTCTAATAACTTTTTGGCTGCGGTACATTTTGGAAAACGACTACTAGGAGTTTCTTTCTTAGATGTTTCTACTGGAGAATATTTGTTAGCTCAAGGAAATGAAGAATATATAGACAAGCTGCTACAAAACTTCAATCCTTCTGAAGTATTAGTTCAAAAACAATTCAAAAAGAAATTTAAAGAACTTTTTGAAGACCGTTTTTATACTTTTTTCCTTGACGACTGGGTCTTTCAAAAAGAATATAGTGTTGATTCTTTACACAATCATTTTGGTGTAAACTCTTTACGTGGTTTTGGTGTGCAAGAAATTCCTGAGGGTATTATAGCTGCTGGTGCAGTATTATATTACCTATCAGAGACGCAACATAACAACCTAAAACACATTCAAAGTATTAGTAGAATTGCGGAGGATAAATATATCTGGATGGATCGTTTTACTGTTCGTAATTTAGAATTATATCACGCTTCATCACACAATGCCGTAACATTATTAGATGTCATTGATAAAACAATTTCTCCAATGGGAGGAAGGTTGTTAAAAAGGTGGTTAGCGCTTCCTTTAAAAGATGTTAAAAAAATTCAACACAGGCATGAATTGGTTAAGCACTTTATTGAAAATGACCGTTTCTCCGAAACCATTAAATTTCAATTACATCAGATTAGTGATATTGAGCGTTTAGTTTCCAAAGTTGCCACAGGAAAAATCTCTCCTAGGGAGCTAGTTTTACTTAAAAATTCATTAAAGGCAATTTTACCCGTCAAAAAAGAGGCTTTAACAAGCAAAAACAGCTCAGTAAATAAATTAGGAAACGAAATTTTAGACTGTGCTGAAGTAATTTTAAAAATTGATGCCGCCCTTTTTGACGAGGCTCCTGTTAATATAAATAAAGGAAATGCAATTGCAAATGGGGTTTCTGAAGAATTAGATGAGCTAAGAGCTATTTCTACTTCTGGAAAAGAATATTTAGATAATATGTTGGCTCGTGAGAGTGAAAAAACAGCTATTCCTAGCTTAAAAATAGCTTTTAACAATGTCTTTGGTTATTATATTGAGGTAAGAAATACCCACAGAGATAAAGTTCCTGAAGAATGGATTCGAAAACAAACTCTTGTAAATGCTGAACGGTATATAACAGAGGAACTTAAAGAATACGAAACTAAAATTTTAGGAGCTGAAGAAAAAATTCAAGAACTTGAACGACAATTATTTTTAGGGTTAATTCAAGAAATTATTGAATTTATAGAGCCTATTCAGCAAAACGCTAAAATAATTGCCCAAATAGACTGTCTTCTGTCTTTTGCTGTGTTGGCAATTTCTAATAATTATATTCGTCCTATTGTAGACCAAAGTACCGAAATAGAAATTAAAAACGGTCGTCATCCAGTTATTGAAAAACAATTACCAATTGGTGAAGAATACATTGCTAATGACGTTGTGTTAAACAGAAGCCAACAACAAATTATTATGATTACTGGGCCAAATATGTCTGGGAAGTCTGCCATTCTTAGACAAACAGCACTAATTGTTTTATTGGCACAAATGGGTAGTTATGTTCCGGCCCAAAATGCAAGAATAGGTGTAGTTGATAAAATATTTACTAGAGTAGGAGCCAGCGATAATATTTCTATGGGAGAATCTACTTTTATGGTAGAAATGAATGAAACTGCCTCTATTCTTAATAACATTTCCGACAGAAGTTTAGTATTGTTGGATGAAATTGGAAGAGGAACCTCTACGTACGACGGAATTTCTATTGCTTGGGCTATTGCAGAGTATCTTCATGAGCATCCCTCAAAGGCAAAAACACTATTTGCCACGCATTATCATGAATTAAATGAAATGACAGTAACTTTTGAGCGTATAAAAAACTTTAATGTATCTGTTAAAGAGCTTAAAGACACCATTGTTTTCTTGCGTAAATTAGTTTCTGGAGGAAGCAATCACAGTTTTGGAATTCATGTAGCTAAATTGGCAGGTATGCCTAATCAAGTAATTCATAGAGCTTCAAAAATACTAAAACAGCTTGAAAAAAATCAAACAAGTGAAGAGGTAAAAGAGACGCTAAAAGAGGTGCATCAAGATGAGATGCAACTTAGTTTTTTTCAACTAGATGATCCTTTATTGGAAGATTTAAGGGAGGAGATTTTAACAACCAATTTAGACACCTTAACACCTATTGAAGCACTTATGAAGTTAAACGAAATAAAGCGGATGTTGATAAAAAAATAAACGCAATAACAGTTCTTCAATTATTCCCATTTTTATATTCAATCTTTGCTATCTTTGTAGTGTTATGTATGTTAATTTTTTATTTATTGGCGGACCTGAAATTTTTATCATTGTTTTAATAGTGGTAATGGTTTTTGGTGCAGATAAAATTCCTGAAATAGCCAGAGGTTTAGGCAAAGGAATAAGGCAGGTAAAAGAGGCCACGAATGATATCAAAAAAGAAATAAATGACAGTGCAAAAGACCAAGGGTTAGACGCTGGCTTAACAAATGATATTAAAAAAGAAATAAAAGATGCAAAAGAAGGGTTAGATAAGATTACAGGCCCTATTAAGAGAAACTTCTAAAGAGTAAACAATTTACATATCACAAGCTGATTTTTCCAAGATTCGTTCGTTTTAAACAACTCTACTAATTGAAAGACCGTCTCTAATTGGCAACAAAACAGTCTCTACTCTTGGATCTGAGTTTAATAAACGATTATACTCTAGGAGCGCTTTTGTATCGATGTCTTTTTTGTCTAACTTTTCTACAACTTTCCCGCTCCACAAAACGTTATCTGATAAAATAATCCCTCCTTTTTTCATTTTACCTATTACCAGGTTAAAATAATTGCAATAATTTGATTTATCGGCGTCTATAAATACTAAATCAAACTTTTTATCAAGCGTTGGAATAATCTCTAGTGCGTTTCCAATATGTTGTTTTATTTGATCTCTAAATCCGGATTTTTTAAAATATCTATTTTGAATATCCTCGAGCTCTTCGTTTTTGTCTATGGTGTCAATTGTTGCTTCATTAGAGATTCCTTCAGCAATACAGATAGCAGAATATCCTGTATAAGTTCCTATCTCTAAAATATCTTTCGGGTTAATTATCTTAGAAATCATTGATAAAATTCGTCCTTGAAAGGCACCGCTTAACATTCTAGGATTGAGTACTCTTTGCCAGGTCTCTTTTGTTAATTCTTGAAGTATTTGAGGTTCTTTTTGCGAGTTATCAACTACATATTCATCTATTTTTTCTGGAAGAAAATTCATGCTCTTATAAAAAATTAAACTATTCTTTTACGTATCTTTTTTCTATTTCCTTTTTTAAAAACTCTTTTTCGCCTGGGGTCATACAAAGTGAGATTTGTTTCTTTTTATCATCGTTAGATTTGTTTCTGCAAAGCTTTGTTAAAAATACATTTTGCTTTGAATATTTAGTGCAAATTTTACAGCATAGGAAATGGATATTTAGCTGTATTTTTTCAAAAAAGGTAGCTTCTTTGTACTGGCTTTTGTCACAAATAGCAACCGCTTGTTTACATGTTATGTTTAGTTTTTTAAACATTCTCTATTTATTAAACCAATTATCTTCCAAACACCTTCTTAACTGAGTTCTAGCTCTATGAATTATAACCCATAGATTAGACGAAGTAATTTCTAATTCATTACATATAACATCTGTATCTATCTCTTGTATCGTTCTCATTTTAAAGACCATTGCATATTTTTCTGGCAGCTTGTCTATACAAGAATTTATTTGATTTTGAAGTTCTTTATTTTCCAACTGCTTTTCGGCCATATTGTCCCACGTTTGAGGAACTCTTTCCTCTAACCAATCACCCTCATTATCACCATCATTATAGAAATTCATCCTAACTTCTGCTTTCCCTTTTTTAGAATTAATCTTCCTGTAATAGTCAATTATCTTTCTTTTAAGAATTGATACCAGCCAGGTTCTTTCGGTTGCCTTTCCTTCAAAATTCTTTGCGGATTTTAATGCAGAAAAAAAAGTGTCTTGAACAATGTCTTTTGAAAGTTCATAATCACTAACCCTTGCGAGAGTGTATTTAAAAAGATAGTCTGAGTATTTATCTATCCATTTATTTGGGTCTAATTTTTGCAAAACAAGTGATTAAATTATCATTATAATCTTGTATCAAAGATACATTGTTTTATTTTTTTCAAGGGCTAAAGAACTATGGATAACAAAAAGGTTGGTAAAAAATTTATAATTTATTAGGAAGTGCTTTTCTTTATTTTTTAAGCAGTACACATATCTTATGATATTTAGTACTTTTACAAAACCTTAATTAAAAAATTATGTCTGTAGCTAAAAAGCAATACAAAAGAATTACTACTCGGTCATTAGTGGAAATGAAAGCTAATGGAGAAAAAATTTCAATGTTAACAGCATATGACTATACCATGGCTAAAATTGTAGATGGTGCAGGTATCGATGTAATTCTTGTTGGGGACTCTGCCTCTAATGTTATGGCTGGCCATGAAACAACATTGCCAATTACATTGAATGAAATGATATACCACGCAAGTTCTGTTGTTAGAGCTGTTGATAGATCTTTAGTGGTGGTAGACCTACCTTTTGGAACTTATCAATCTGATCCAAAAGAGGCACTACGTTCTGCCATTAGAATTATGAAAGAAAGCGGAGGGCATTCCATAAAAGTAGAGGGTGGTAGCGAAATAAAAGAATCTATAAAAAGAATATTAAACGCAGGTATTCCTGTGATGGGGCATTTAGGTTTAACCCCTCAATCAATTTATAAATTTGGTACCTACACTGTGCGTGCTAAAGAAGATCAGGAGGCAGAACAACTATTGGAAGATGCGTTAATGCTAGAGAGGCTTGGGTGTTTTGCAATAGTTTTAGAAAAGGTACCAGCTGCTTTAGCAAAAAAAGTTGCTGAGTCTATTTCTATCCCGGTTATAGGAATTGGTGCTGGAGGCGGGGTTGATGGTCAGGTTTTAGTTACCCATGATATGTTGGGAATGACACACGAATTTAATCCTAGATTTTTAAGAAGATACTTAGATTTATATGAGGAAATGACAGCTGCTTTTAAAAACTATATCTCTGACGTAAAAAGTAAAAACTTCCCCAATAAAAAAGAACAATACTAGATTTGTGAAAATACTACATATAGACACCAATCACCCTTCTTTAATTGAGCAGTTAGCATCTGCTGGGTTTGAGAACCACGAAGACTACTCTTCTTCTAAATCCGATATTGAACAAAAAATAAATAGATATGATGGAATTGTCATAAGAAGCCGTTTTGCTATTGACAAATCATTTTTGAAAAAAGCAACAAAACTTAAATTTATAGCTAGAGTAGGGGCTGGTCTGGAAAATATAGATTGTGAATATGCTCTAACAAAAAATATAGAATTGATTGCTGCGCCTGAAGGAAACAGAAATGCTGTTGGTGAACATGCCTTAGGAATGTTGTTATCTCTATTTAATAATCTTAATAAAGCGGATAAAGAAGTTAAGCAAGGGGTTTGGCTTAGGGAAGAAAACAGAGGTGTAGAATTGGATGGGAAAACAATAGGCATAATTGGGTACGGGAATATGGGAAAATCTTTCGCAAAAAAACTTATTGGTTTTAATGTTGAGGTTTTATGTTACGACATCAAACCTTCTGTTGGTGATGAAAATTGCAGACAAGTTTCTTTAGAGGAACTGCAAGAAAAAGCAGAGGTTTTAAGCCTTCATACTCCGCAAACAGCGCTTACAGAAAAAATGATAAACACTTCATTTATCAAAAGTTTTACAAATAATTTTTGGTTGATCAATACAGCTCGGGGAAAATCTGTGGTAACAAAAGATTTGGTGTTGGCATTAAAATCTGGGAAAGTACTGGGTGCAGGATTGGATGTTTTAGAATATGAAAAGTCTTCATTTGAAAATCTATTTTCTAAAAATCTAATGCCCGATGCATTTCAATATTTGATTGCAGCTGAAAATGTTTTGTTGTCGCCTCATGTAGGTGGATGGACTCAAGAAAGCAAGGAAAAATTAGCAAAAACCATTATTTCTAAAATTAAAGAAACTTTTTCTTCAAGTAAAATTTAATACATTAAAAAGGTCTATTTCAGTACTTTATCTGTTTTTGGTAAAAAACAACTATCTTAAGAGCGTCTAATTTATAAACAATTCGATGATTACAATAAAAGACATTAAATTAGCCAACAAAAACCAAACGGATTATATCAAATGAAAATTCTATCAAACCATCCAACAGAAATACTAATATTGCTTTTTTTGATTGTTACTTTTATGCAATCTGGAATTGACAAAATAACAGACTGGAAAGGAAATATTGGATTTATAAAATCTCATTTTAAAAATTCTCCTTTAAGAAATAATGTTCCTTTGTTACTCGCTATTATTTTAACCATTGAAATAGTTGCAGGAATTTTTATGATAATTGGAATTTATCAGATTTATGCTTCTGGTCTCAAAGAATTTGCATTAATCGGTGTAGAGCTCTCCGCTGTTGCTCTAATTTTCTTACTTATTGGTCAACGTTTGGCAAAAGATTATGCGGGAGCGATGACGCTGGCAGTCTATTTTATCATTACCCTTTTAGGAGTTTTTCTATTGCATAGTTAAAACTGATGCAATAAATAAAAGATATAAGAAAATCTGATTGTAAAGCCGCTAAAAACTTCTGTTTTAGGCAATTTTATTTTTTTTGACTTCCATTTCTATAAAAAAGCTAAGAAAGTTCTTTAAAAAGTCTTATTGCCTCTAATTTTGCTTTTTTATAACATAAATCAGAGATGAATACTCAGAAGAAGTCCTTGCCTTCCAATTTGAGATGAAACCTCTGAAGAGAGCCTTCATGTAGTTAATCTTTCCGTTTTTATATTTTTCGCTTAACAGAGAAACATAATAAGAATCATATTTCATAGGAATTGTTTTTTCTACCAACATACGCTCTGTTAAAAAAAGAGTGTGAATTGATTGCTGAGAAAAATGCCACAAGTGTCTAGGAACATCAAAAGCTGCCCAAAATTCTTTATAATACTTTGCGTCTTCGCTCTTAAAGTTTGGAACTGCAATTATTAATCTTCCGAAATCGGAAAGCATATTATTTAAATTTGAAATATACTCTGATAAATTTTCTACATGCTCTAGAACGTGCCAAAGTGTTATTATTTCAAATTTTTGGTTAGAAAATTTTGATATATCTTTCTCAAGTACAATTCCTTTTTTGATAGCAATATTTCTAGCATCATTATCTGGTTCTGTACCAAAAACATTCCAAGAATTATTTTTACAAACTTTTAAAAATTCTCCTGTCCCGGCACCAACATCTAAAATATTCTTTTCTGGTTTAGACAAACTTTTTTGAACGAATAAGCTTTCATTAATTAATCGTAATTTGCGTTTAAGGGAGATGCTTTTTACGGCTTGGTACGCTTTGTCAAGAAAAGTTTTTTTAGAATCCGTGTGAGAAATATAATCCTTGCTCTTATAATAATTAGAAAGGTTTTTAGGAACTGGCTTTGTTACCAACATTTTGTAGTCATCGTTAAACATAAGGCAATAATCCTCACCTGAAACAGTATGGTCTTTACAATTTAAATACAGTTTTAAATTTTTGAAAAAGTCTGTTTTCTGTGACATATATATTATATTGTTCCACGAGGAACATTTGAGTGTTTTAAAAAAATCACCTACCCATATAGACTAATAAAACAGAAATATCGCTTGGCGAAACACCGCTTATTCTACTAGCTTGAGAAATGGTTGTTGGTTGAATTTTACTAAGTTTTTCTTTAGCCTCATGAGAAAGAGAATTCACCTTCTTATAATTGAAAGACTGAGGGATGATTACATTTTCTAACCTATTTAATTTGTCTGCATTTAACCTCTCTTTATCTATATAACCGGAATATTTTAGATGAATCTCCACTTGTTCTATAATTTTTTTACCAATGTTTTCAGAAAGAATAAAGTCTTGTAAGCAGGCCAAATCATTAAAATCAGATAAGTTTAATTGAGGCCTTGCGGTGATCTTATAAAGCTTAACTGATTGATTAATATTTGATAGTCCTTTACGATCAAGTATTGGATTTATTTGCTCTTTTGTAACGCTTGTGTTTTCTAAGAACTTTATAAACTTTGCTGTTTTCTGTTGTTTTTCGATTACTCTGTCTAAGCGCTCTTTTGAGGCTAAACCTAATTTATAACCCAAAGGGGTTAGTCTACTATCTGCATTATCTTGCCTAAGAAGTGTTCGGTATTCTGCTCTAGAAGTAAACATTCGATAAGGTTCATCTGTACCTTTGGTGATTAAGTCGTCTATTAAAACGCCAATATATGCATCACTTCTCTTTAGGGTAAATGGTTCTTTATCTTGAGTTTTTAACGCTGCGTTTACACCTGCCATTAAGCCTTGAGCGGCGGCTTCCTCATAACCAGTAGTTCCATTAATCTGGCCAGCAAAGAATAGATTCTCAATTAGTTTAGTTTCTAGTGAATGTTTAAGCTGAGTTGGTGGAAAGTAATCATATTCTATTGCATAACCATATCTGAAAAACTTAACATTTTCAAAACCCGGGATATGCCTAATAGCTTTGTCTTGTATATCTTCTGGCAGCGATGTAGAAAAACCATTAACATATATCTCTACCGTATTCCAGCCCTCAGGTTCTACAAAAACTTGGTGCCTATCTTTAGATGCAAAACGATCTATTTTGTCTTCAATTGATGGGCAATAACGAGGACCGGTTGACTGAATTCTACCAGTAAACATCGGTGACCTATCAAAACCTTCTTTTAATATTTCATGGACTTTAGAATTTGTGTGTGTAAGATAGCAAGATCTTTGTTTTTCTAAAGGCGTTGTATCTAAATAAGAAAAAGTTTCTGTTATTTTATCACCAGGTTGTTCTTCCATTTTAGAATAATCTAGAGACCTTCCGTCAACTCTAGGAGGAGTTCCTGTTTTCATTCTTCCAGATTCAAAACCTTTTAAAACGAGGTCTTCTGTAATTCCTGTAGAAGAACTTTCGCCGGCACGACCTCCTCCAAAAGTTTTTTCGCCTATATGGATTAAACCATTTAGAAACGTTCCTGCTGTTACAATAACAGTTCTGGCCTTAATATGGAGGCCTAATACGGTCTTTACGCCTGAGATTTTATTTCCCTCAAAAAGAAGTCCGTTAACAGAATCTTGATAAAAATCTAAATTATTTGTTCCCTCTAACATATTCCTCCAACACTCGGCAAACATCATTCTGTCAGATTGGGCCCTGGGGCTCCACATTGCAGGACCCTTGGACTTATTGAGCATCTTAAACTGGATAGCTGTTTTGTCTGTAACTATGCCACTATACCCCCCTAACGCATCAATTTCTCTAATAATTTGACCTTTCGCAATACCTCCCATAGCAGGATTACAGCTCATTTGAGCAATGTTTTGAAGACTCATTGTAATTAATAGAGTAGAAGCACCCATATTGGCGCTTGCGGCGGCGGCCTCACTTCCAGCATGACCCCCTCCTACAACTATTACATCATATTTTGTGTTAAGTAAACTCATTATTGTTTCACGTGAAACAAAGCACAACTTATTGATTTTCAGGTGTTTAATATAAAAATCTTTTCGTCTTCCTTTGTTCTCATTAAAGTTTTGTCTTTTTTTGTTTTGTCTTTGTACCCTATAAAGTGTAAAATACCATGAATCATAACCCTATGTAGTTCGTTTTCAAACACTTCATTAAATTTTTCTGCATTTTCTAGAACTCGTTCTATTGAAATAAATATATCTCCACCAACTTCTTTTCCTAATGTGTAATCAAAACTAATGATGTCTGTAAAGGTGTCGTGATTCAGAAACTCTTGATTTATTTTATTAAGGTAACTATCATCACAAAAAATGTAATTAATTTCACCAACCTGAAAACCTTCAGATGATATAACATCACAAATCCACTTTACTAACTTCTTTTGATTTTTAAGCGTAAAAGATGTTTCTGAATTAAATGTGATCACTCTTTGTTTTTTTTAGAAAAATACTTTTGCACTTTCTTTTCAAAATTTTGCTGCAAAGGTAACGATTGTCTGTTTAATATCTCTATTTGGTTATAGAACTGCTTTTTAAATTGCAGTTGTTTTAAATTATTGTTCTTATAATTTGAAGTATTTGGTGTGGCTTTCTTATTCTTTTCCTTTCCTTGTTGAATTAGTGCCGTGTTAAGTTTTAGTAATTGATATTCCAACTGTTGCATTCTTTTGAGTACAGACTGAGTAAAACCATTATTTATTATTTCGTTTTCTAGCTGCTCCATTGATTTTATAGCTTTTTTAAAGGTTCCGTTAGAATCTCCTTCCTTAGCCATAATCTTAGTTAATGTTTCTCTGAGATAACTCTGTTGTTTAAATATTTCAAAGATGTCTCCACTTTGCCCCCCTTCATTAAATTTAGAGGTAGATTTTGAACCAGAAGAGCCTTTTTTTCCTTTTCCCCCTTCATGACCATCTTGACCCTTTTTTTTGCTTTTTTGGAGTCCGTTTTTTAACTTTTCTGAAATACCTTTTTGTTTTTCAATTAAAGTTGGCAAGCTAAAAGAATTCTTTTTACCTTTTTTACCTAATGAATTTTTACTGTTCTGTAGGTTACTCAACAAATTACTGAGAAAATCAGAAAGAATATTGGTTGATGTAATAACGTATTGTTGATTAGCCGAACCACTATCAAAACGATTTTCTGCAAAATTTTCTAAAGATCTATCTAAATTGTAATGTGTATTTGTTAATTCTGTTTGAATTTTCGAGGTTAATTCTGGCAACCTCATGGATAACACAAATAGACTATCATCTACGTGCTCAAAATATGTCTTTAATTGATTTTGTTTTGCTAGTTCTTTCCCAAAGTCTGGATGACCTGAGGATAGTTCTTTAAACCTCAACAAAGACTCTTCTTGTTTAAATGAAAAAATGAGAAGGTTTTCTAGTATTTTCCTGAGGTCCTCTATATTTTCATCGATACTATTGGACTGCATTTCCGAAATTGAGTTTTGCATTTTTTTACTCATTTCTTGCATTTTTTTTGAAGACTTTTCCTGCTCCTTTTTTGCTGAAACATTCGCTTTTTGATATAGTTTTTCCTCTGATTTCACAAGAGACTCTTTTACCTCTTTTTCTAATTCCTCTAAATCAGGAAGACTCATTGGGTTTTTAAGAGCTTGATTATCTTTAGCTAGTTGATCTAATTCTTTTGATACATCCTTAAATTCTCTCCCAATTGTTTTTTGTTTCTCTAAATCAACATCTTGAGCTTTGAATAAATTCTGTTGTTTTTTAGAGAGCTCCTTTAACTTATTTGCTATTTGAATTGTTTTTTCTTCAACATAGAAGCGTTTTGTTAATTCTAATAAACTCTCTAAGCTCCTTTGTTGTTGTTTGTTGTTTTTAGCAAGTTTTTCAGCTTTTTTTATTAAATCTTCTTTATTGATTTTTTCTGCCAATTTTTGAAGCTCAGTTAGTATTCTTTTTTGTTTTTCGCTTTTTAAAAGTTCTTTTATCCTTTGTTTTAAGTTATCGGTTTTGCTTTGGTTGCGTTTATTTTCTTGTTTATTTTGATCAAGAGCTTCGTATAATTTTTCGGCTTGCCGCTCTATCATTTCATTGTATTTCTTTTGTCTATCAATAACTTTTTTAATCTTATTTTTATCTCTCCAACTCAGGTCTTTTTTATTTTTTAATTCATTTTGAATTTTCAGAAGCTTCTCTTGATCTAAACTATTGTTTTTAAAGATGTTTTCTAAGGTGTTGATGCTTTCTTTTTGTTCTTTAAATTGTTCTTGAAGGACCTCATCATTTGTTTTTTTTCTAAAAGTATACTTTTTACTTGTTGCGGATTTACTTCCATTAATGATGTCGTTATCTGACACCTGAAAATAGATTTCATAGTCTACACCGTCTTCGATAGTTGTAGGTCCTGGAAACTGATAAAAAAATGTTTGAGTGTTTTCTTTTGATAATTTTATTGGAACTATAATTACTTTGTCTATGTTGCTTTGATCGTAGAAAACAACTTTTAAATTTTTTAACCCGTAATCGTCTGATACTTTTCCTGCAAACAAAGCCTCTCCACTATACAAACTATCAATATTTGTTTGTATAGTTATTGTTGGGTATTCATCTTTTACAACTTTAATTTTGTAAGAAAGCGTTTCGAAGTCTTTGAGGTTGGTGTTAGATGAACTAATTTTATATTCTAAGTTACTTATTATAGTTTTCCTGAAATTAAAGTTATCTGACTTTAGTTTGTTGAAAAAAAGCCTTCTTTCACCTTCAATAAAACTAACTGATTCTGTCTGTTTTGAGTCAATATTCCACTCAACTTTTGTCCCTTCTGGAAGGGAAAGGTTTCCTGTATTTTCTATTATTTCATCTTGTTTTTTTGTATGATAAGGATAATCTAATTTTATTTTTACTTTTTTTATTAGTGGGGTTTTAATAACATTAATGCTGTAAAAAGGAGAAGACACAACTCCTGATTCAAAATAAAAATCTATCGGATTTATTACATTTAAGAATGTAAAAGAAAAAACTCCTTTCCCTTCATTCTTTGTAAAGTAGGTCTGGTTATTGTAGGCTATTTTTACTTCATTGGGTACTGTCTTTCCTTTAGAGGTAATTAATACTTTATGTGATTGACCCTCAACAACATCTAAAGATGACGTTTGTAAAGAAAGAGTAAACGGGGCAGGTGGTGAAAATTCTGATTGATAATTTACAACCCTATTAAAACTTTGTGTGAAATCTAAATTTAGCCCGTTTATTAAGGACAATGAAAAGAAAGCTGCCGGTAATAATATATATTTTAAATACTTTAGGCTTGCTTGAAAGCTTATTGACTCTGAAAAACGAAAAGGGTATAACTCATCAGACTTTTGCTCTATACTTGCAATTAAAAGCTCAGAAGTTTTATTAGCTTGTTTTAATTGAAGCAGGTTTAAAAGCTTGTCTTTAATTTCTGGAAAATGATTCCCTATAATTTTTGAAGAATCAAGATTATTAATTCCTTCTTTAAGTTTAAATAATTTGATTATTGGAATGAGAATAAACTTATAAAACAATAAAAGCTCTATAACAATAAAAAGCCAAAACAAAACAAATCTATTTATAGGCTTTAACCACAATAAAGACTCTACATAAATTGTAATGATTAAATACAATACACCTAAGGAAAAAAAGAAAATACACCCTTTGATAAGCTCATTCTTATAATACTTTTTATAAAAAAGGGCTAACTTATTTTCAATATTTATTGATGATTGCATTCTTCAATAAAAATAACACTTTTATGTATATCTTTTTAAAGATAGTTGGCAAAGATTTTTATCAAACAAGTACGCTATAAAATGCTTTTTGTATATGACATTAGAAAGGTATCTTTGTGATCTAAATTTACATTAAATGAAATCTGATATTCGTGTTCGTTTTGCCCCTAGCCCTACAGGACCACTTCATATTGGTGGGGTTAGAACCGCTTTATATAACTACTTGTTTGCAAAAAAAATGAACGGTACTTTTATTTTAAGAATAGAAGATACGGACCAAAATAGATATGTTCCTGGAACAGAAAAATATATTATAGACTCTTTAAATTGGTGTAATATTCCTTTTGATGAAGGGCCTGGTAAAAATGAAAAATATGGACCCTACAGACAATCAGAAAGGAAAAGTATTTACAAAGAATACGCAGAAAGGTTAGTAAGAGATGGAAATGCATATTATGCTTTTGACACATCAGATCAACTTAATGAGCATAGAAAACAACACGAATTAGGGGGCAAAACTTTTATATACAACTGGCACAACAGAGAAAAAGGGCGTTTAATTAATTCGTTAGTATTGCCCGATGATGTAACCAAAAAAAGAATTGAAAATGGTGACGATTTTGTAATTCGTTTTAAGACACCTAAAGATGAATCATTAGTTTTAACTGATGAAATAAGAGGAATTATAAACATAGATACAAATACATTAGATGATAAAGTTTTGTTCAAATCTGATGGAATGCCTACCTATCATTTAGCAAATATTGTTGATGACTATCTAATGAAAATTAGTCATATTATCCGCGGAGAAGAATGGCTGCCCTCTTTGCCCTTACATGTATTACTTTATAACTCTTTTGGTTGGCCTGTTCCTAAATTTGCACATCTTCCGCTTATTTTAAAACCTGTTGGGAAGGGAAAGCTAAGTAAAAGGGATGGTGATAAATTAGGTTTTCCTGTTTTCCCTTTAGCATACACCAATGAAAAAACTGGAGAAATTTCAAGGGGGTACAAAGAAGATGGTTACTTTCCAGATGCGTTCATTAACATGCTGTCTTTACTTGGCTGGAATCCAGGAACTGATCAAGAACTCTTTACGCTTGACAATTTAATTTCATCTTTTGACCTTTCGAGGGTTAGTAAATCAGGCGCGAAATTTAATTTAGACAAAACCAATTGGTTTAACCAGCAATACCTCCAAAATAAGACAAATGATGAGTTAACTAAACTATATAAAACCATACTTAAAGAAAAAGGGTTAAACCCCTCTTATGACTTCATAAATAAAGTGGTTTCACTTATTAAAGAAAGAGCTGTTTTTGTGAAAGATTTTTGGAATTTAAGTAATTACTTTTTTGAAACACCCGCTTCTTACAATG
>ERZ651770.286-NODE-286-length-25971-cov-4.199737_pt1 | contig 25971 bp, 8 predicted proteins | sample MGYA00514756_ERZ651770 | MGnify/ENA metagenome assembly ERZ651770
CTGACTTGGGAACAACGCCGACAACACTAGCAGGATATGGTATTACTGATGGTGGTTCAAGTTCTTGGGCAGATATCACAGATACACCAACAACACTAGCAGATTATGGAATTACTGACGCAGTAGTAAACTTTGCTGACTTGGGAACAACGCCGACAACACTAGCAGGATATGGAATTACTGATGGTGGTTCAAGTTCTTGGGCAGATATCACAGATACACCAACAACACTAGCAGATTATGGAATTACAGACTCACCGGCAGATATTAGTGATTTAACTGACACCAATGGACTATTGAGTGGTGGAGGTGCAACTGTATTAGGTGATTTGACTGATGTAAGTGCTTCTGCAGCCAGTACAGGCCAAGTACTAAAATGGAATGGTAGTTCTTGGGCACCAGCATCTGATTCAACGTCATCTGGTGGCTCTGGCATATCTTTAACTGATCTAAGTGTATCAAACGCAACAGCAAGCGGCGATGAGACACTTTTAGAATATAATGACGTAACCGGTACATTTACGCTGACATCAGCAGTAGCGAGAACAACAATTGATGATTTAGATGATGTTTCAGTATCTACTACTGAAGAAGGACAAGTTATAACTTATAATAATACATCTGGCGAATGGGAAAACAGAAATATTCCTGGAATACCAGTTGGCTCAACCGCTCCGACAGATGCGGTGGCAGGACAATTGTGGTATGATGATAGTACATCTGAAATGTACATAAACTATGATTTGGGTGGTTTCTTTACATGGTTACAAGTTTCATCTGTTCCTTTCTCTGGCAACTATGCAGATTTGAACGATGCACCAACTATCCCGTCAGATGTAAATGAATTATCAGATGCAGATGGTCTATTAGGTTCCGGCGGTGGTGGCGGCACAGGCGGCGGTATTGCTCTTTCTGATCTTAGTGTAGCAAATCAATCAATTGGAAGTGCGTCTGGTTCGTTGCAATATAGTGCACAGACTGGTGTATTTACATTTATTCCACCAGATATCTCATCAGAAACACGTTCATCAGTAAGTGTAAACACTGTAACTAAATCAGGTGGCGGGTCACTGACATTTAATTCAAGTGACGGCGTATTTACATATGCACCTGCTGATATGGCAAGTGCAGAAGTTACTCCACAAGGTAGCAACGGCTCAATTCAATATAACGATAATGGTAGTTTGGGCGGTGTTGCTGGCTTTGAATATGATGCGAGTGGCGCTGGCGCTCTAATTATTGGACCAACAGGTGGCGGTAAGATTAAAACAAACTATTGGGTAGGCGCAGATAATGCTTCACAACCAATGGTAATTCAGAGTGATAACGGTTCTGGTAGCAAAGCAACACACATCGCATTCACAAATTCATCAGGTTCACAAACAACTACATTTAGTGGAACAGTTGATTTTACTGGTAATACAATTAACGGATTAGAATTAACTGACTTATCTATTAATGATGGAACATCTGGACAGGTGCTAACAACCGATGGTTCAGGTAACTTCTCATTCTCTACTGTATCAGGCGGCGGCGGTGGAGTTTCATCGTACAATGATTTAACAGATAAGCCTACAATTCCGAATGATGTTTCTCAACTAGGAGATAGTAACGGTCTTCTTGCTCATAATGTATATACAGCAGGAACAGGCATTAGTGTAGATAATTTGGTTGTTTCGATAGACTCTAATTTGGGTGATTTAAACAACGTTTCTTCTAGTGCTCCTGCATTAGGACAATTACTAGCATGGTCTGGCACACAATGGCAACCAACTGCTCCAGCAGCAGCAAATCTCTCAAGTTCATCTATTGGCGAATTAAACAATGTTGATATTACAGGTGTTCAAACAGGTCAATTCTTAGAATGGGATGGTAGTAAATTCGTCCCAGCAAGCGGCGGAACTGTAGATTTATCAACAGAATCACTAGGTGATTTAGGTAATGTCGATGCAACTGTTCCAACAAATGGTGATGTTCTTACATGGGATGCTACAAGTAGCGAATGGGCACCCGCAGCGCCAGCAAGTGGCGGCGGCGGAGGCGGCGGTAGTACTACAGAATATTTCAAACTTAACTATGCGACAAATGGTTCATTGTCTAGTATTTCGAATTCAACAAGTGGTGTATCAGCAAATATTGTTGATGTAAACTCAGGCGAAGTTGCGGTGACATTTAGTGGATATTCATTCCCACCGTCAAACGTGCTTGTTTATGGATATTCTAGAACAACAAATCAGTATATAATTATGCCACTTAATAAAGATATGACTACTCGTACTCTCAATGCAGGTGGATCTCCTGGGTCACCAATTGCATTTGGTTCACTGGGATCACTTACTATGAACCTAGTATTAAGAGAGGCTGACACTGGCGCTGGAAGAAGTTTCGGAACAGATACACATGCATGGATTGTGGTGTCAATGATATAATAACTTATTTAAGGAATAATTAAAATGATTAATTATAAGACCAGTGCGATAGATTTAAATGTTCCAGCAAAAGTTATATCTTGTACTGTAATAAGTGCTAGTAACATTGCATCTTGGCCACACGATGATGGCCTAGGTGATAATTGGTGGTCAGGTGCAAGTAACGCTAAGGCATATCGTTGGCAAATAACAATGGGTGTCACACAGGTGAATCATGGTTCACATTTAACACGTACTCCATTTAGATTTGATGGATTTGACATAACTGTTGGTGATTTCATTGCTGGTGCAACAGATGGCAGAGCATTGCAAATTGTTTCAATAATAGAAAAAACCGCATTGTCAGTTACTTGTCAGGTTGAAGATAGACTCAGATACAACACTTTTAGAAGTGCTGCTGGTACAGGTATATTCAATATTCCAGGCAGTGCAATCGTATTTCAACTTAATGAAAATGGTGATCCTATGATTGATCCGCTACCAGTTGGCTCAGTTTCTAGCGATTTCTATCCTAATGTCAACTCACGATTTAAGTATCTCAATCCATCTAATAACTATCTTTTGAATCAAGACACACATGGATTTGATGAAGGCGATGTGATTTGTATGAATCCTGATACTGGCGAATTTGAAGTTGCAGGGCAAGATAACATGGATAGACTAGTTGGCACAGTAACACATCCAGGTCCTGGTCCAAATAATTTTCTTCTAAGACCTGCAAATGGAGTTATTGATTTTGTGCCAGGACTACCAGGGTCGGCAGGTGATTTTATATATCCAGCAATTGATGGTACAGGTGAACTAACGACTGAAAAACAAAATGTTGCTATTTTTCTAAAAATTAAAGATCAAATACCAAGTGTATCACGTGGAACTATTACAAATGGTTCTTGTACTGCAGGTGATAAGATGGGCATCAATGGTATCGATGTTCAATTCTTGACAAGTAGTGGTGGCGTGGTGAGTGTAACAAACGCAAAAGATGATATTAATGCGTTAACCGCACAACATAACGTAATTGCAGAAGCAAGCCCTGCACCTAATGAGATTGAATCAGACTCAGGGACATATGGAAATGCATATGGACTTGTTGGTGGGTTTGCACCGTTTTCAGCAACTATTAATGGATCAGCAGTTGATTTTACCACTACTGCAGCAGGACAAGGTTCATTTGGAATGCCAGTTGCTATTGCAGAAGACATGGCGAATGATATTAATGCAGCAGGAATTAATAATATAACTGCAAGTCATGCAAATGGAAATTTAATAATATTTGAAGCATCAGGTGGAAGTATTACAATTGTAAATGTATCGCCTGATGCGAATGGAAATAATTTTGCAGGAACTAATTCTATCGCTGCATTGGGACTAACATATCCTGCTGCCGCAAGTGCATTTGTGTTACAACTTAGAAGAGATGATGGCGGCGAGATAATAATAACTGATGAAATCGGATCACCAACAGTTGATTTTGGAGTATTATCTGGACATAATGGATCATATGCTATTGGTCTAAATGTTGAACAAGGTGTTCGTAAAGCAGGTACAACTGTTGTTGCAGGCATGCCAGAAAGAAATGCACTTACTGGTGTACTTGTTGGTGATGCAGCATATGTTCTTGACAGCGGCGAAGGTGAGTGGGCACTATTTATTTGGGATGGGTCAGCATGGTCGTTGGTAGCAGACCAAGATAGTGCTGCAACAGATGCAAGCACATTGTCATATACATTCAATTGTCCAATATCTGGATTTGGAACATCTGATACGGTTGTATTAGGAAGAATGTCTAATAACTCAAAAGTTGTTAGTGTATTGGTTGAAGTTATTTCTCCAATTGCTGGCTATACCCCAACAAATATCCCTTCGTTAGTGATTGGCACGACCGCAGAATCAGATCGTCTTATGAGCGCAGATTCTAATGATTTAGAATCTAGCGGATCATATGTGACAAATCCAGATTATCATTATGAGGGTGCAACTGAAATAGAGATAAAAGCGAAGTTATCACATTTCGATGCAACAGAAGGCGAAATAAAAGTAATCGTAACTTACGTTTAATATTCGTATAAAATACAAAATACATGAAGCATAAATACAATTGTAAGATGTCAATCTTACATAATTTATCTGATGTGTTCTTCCCGGATAGATTTTTCATGAAAACTTTAACCAATGTAAGACTCGAATAGTATTCGTGTTCTTATTTAATAGCTATATAATAGGAGAACTTTAATGGCTTTAATTAAAAATTTCGGCATTGCTGGTATTGGTCAGTCGGTACAGTATGGTAAAGGCGGCGGTAAAGTCGTATACGATACTAGTAACTCACTGTTCAAAATCACAACCGATGGTACTACACTGACCCACATGTCAGTAGAAACAACGCCAACAGATGACAACCATGCTACTTCAAAAGCATATGTTGACTCAGTTGCACAAGGTCTTGACGTAAAAGAATCCGTTCGTGCAGCAACAACTGGTGACATTACACTTACAAGCCCAGGATCAACAATCGATAGTGTTAACCTTGTACAAGGCGACCGCATTCTATTGAAAGACCAGGCAACTGCATCACAAAATGGTATCTATGTATGGGCAGCAGGAACAGCGCCACTACAACGTGCGATTGATATGGATGCAACTGGCGAATTTACTGGTTCATTCTTTTTCGTAGAAGAAGGTACTGTAAACTCAGACCAAGGCTTTGTATGTACAACTAACGGTCCAGTGACCCCAGGTTCAACAGCAGTTGAGTTTGCACAGTTCACAGGTACTGGTCAGTTAACAGCAGGCAATGGTCTATCAAAAATAGGCAACACAATCGATATCAATGTAGATAATACATTCATTAAAATTGATGCGAATGATGCTCTAACAATCAAAGGCACTGCAGTCACTGGCGAGATTCTAAAATCAGACGGTCAAGGCGGCGTAGTATATGGTGCATTAGATATCACTAACTCAGGCGCAATTTCAGGTGCACTACCACTAGCAAATGGTGGTCTAGGTGTAGACGCTTCTGATGTATCAGGAAAAGCAACTGCACGTACAAACCTAGGTCTAGGTTCAATGGCAGTACAAGATGCTGCAACAGTCGCTATCACTGGTGGCACAATTGACATTTCAGGCGGTACACTAACTCTAGCAGCTAACCAAATCTTAGGTGATTCTGTTGGCGGTGGTACTATTGATGGTGCTAATCTACTAGGTGCATCAGGCAACACTTTATCAGGTTATGATATTACAGTTGGCAGTGGCAAAACACTAGACGTAGACGGTGTACTAGACGTAGACGGTGCTGCAGGTTCAGCAATCGACAATGTTGCAATTGGTACAACAACATCAGCAGCAGCAATCTTCACAACATTAACTTCTGATACAGTAGATTTAAATGGCGGTGCGATTGATAATACTGCTATTGGTAATGCAGTTGCATCAACTGGTAAATTTACAAACCTAAGTGCAACTACTTTATTCAAAGCAGATACAGTAGAAGCATTCACATCAGCAGGCGATATTACATTTAATAGTAAAATTATTGCTGCAGCAGGCATTGACTTCGGCGGCGCTTCTGTTGGATCAGGTGGTATTACAACTGATACAATCGGTGAAAAAACAATAGATGCTGGCGTTACAGTTGATGGTGTTCTATTAAAAGATAATGGCGTAACTGCAACAGGTACTTCATCATTTACAAATGCAACAATCACAACTGCAGATATCAATGGCGGGCATATGGATGATGTAGCAATTGGTGTAACAACATCAGCGGCGGCAACATTCTCAACAATGGCAAGTGCAGCAGTAACTATCACTGGTGGTACAATTGCAGATACCGATATTGATTTAACTGGTCAAACACTTTTACTTGATGATGATCAAATTTCAGGTGATAAAATCAACGGTGGTTTAATTTCTGACTTCGCATCACAGGGTATTGATGATAATGTAACTCCACTAGGCGTATTAGTAGCAGATGGTGGTACAGAAACTAGAACAACTAGTACAATCTTAACACTAGCGGATACAGATGCAACATTTGATGCAAACCTAATCGTAAATGGTGACCTAACAGTAACAGGTACAACTACTACTGTTAATTCGTCAGAAACACTAGTAGCAGATAACTTAATCACATTAAATGCTGGTGAAGTTGGCGCAGGTGTAACAAGTGGTTCAGCAGGTATTGAAGTTGATCGTGGTTCAGCAGATAATGCATCACTACAGTGGAATGAAACTCTTGACGTTTGGGAATTCAAAGTAGGTACAGCACTAGCAGACCTAAAAATTGGTTCACAATCTATGGATGCAATCGCAGTTGATAACATCGGCGAACTAACTCCAAATGCAGGTATTACATTTACCAATGCAGTAGCAGGTTCAGATGCAACATTCACTGGTACAGTTACAGTAGATACAATCGCTGAATATTCAGCAGGTGTTGGTGTAACAGTAGATGGTGTAAGTCTAAAAGATGGCGTTGTAACTGGTGGACTAACTGCAGAAGCAACTGATACAGTAAACGTATCAGCCGCATCTCTAGTTCTAGCAGACGACCAAATTTCAGGTGATGCTATCGAAGGTGGTGTAATCGGTTCAATTCAAATCGATTCATTAACAACAAGCGGAATTGCAGTTACTGGTGGTACAATAGATGGCACAATTATTGGTGCAACTACATCAGCAGCAGGTACATTCTCAACATTAGTATCAGACTCAGTTGATCTAAACGGTGGCGCAGTAGATGGTACAATTATTGGTGCAACTACATCAGCAGCAGGTACATTCTCAACAATGACAACTGCAGCAGCATCCGTAACAGGTGGCAATGTTGATGGTACAATTATTGGTGCAACTACATCAGCAGCAGGTACATTCTCAACATTGACTTCAGTATCCGCAGCAATTACTGGTGGTGCAATTTCAGGTGCAAACTTGACTTCAGACGTTGTTGATTTTGGTGGCGGTGAAATGGACGCAGTTATTATTGGTGCAAACACATCAGCAGCAGGTACGTTCTCAACACTAGCATCAAACAATGTTACTTTAACAGGTGGTACTGCTACTGGCATGACAACTGTTACTGCAACAAACCTAAACTCAGGTAATGTTACAATTACTGGCGGGACGATTTCTGGTACAGATATTGACCTAGGCGGTGTTACACTTACATTTGATGCTGATCAAATTTCAGGTGACGCAGTTCACGCTGGAACGATTTCAGATTCATCACTATTGGGTAAAGTTCACGCTACTGCAGTTCCACATTCAACAATATCACGTTATGATATTACTGTGGGTGCAAACTTTGCATTAGACGTATCAGCAGGAACATTAACACTTGCAGATGATCAAATCTTAGGTGATAAAATCCACGGTGGCACAATCTCAGATTTTGCTTCAACTGGTATTGATGATAACGCAACAGCAACAAAAATGACACTAACAGATACAACCGCAACATTCGGTGTAGCTGGTGATTTTGGTGCGAACACACTTGCAGCAGGCGCAACAACTCTAGCATCTGCAACAGTAACAGGTGATGCGGTAATCAACGGTAATCTAACAGTTTCAGGTGCAGTAACAACTACACTATCAGAAACAGTTGCTATCGAAGATAACATGATTGAATTGAATTCAAATGTTGCTGCAAACGTAGCACCAACAGAAGATTCAGGTCTTGTAGTAAATCGTGGTTCATCAGATAATGCACAATGGTATTGGGATGAAACAGACGATGTATGGTCATCTGAAGATGCTAATGGTGCAATGGCTAACATCAAAGTTGGTGAAATCCAAGCGGCAAGTTTCGGTCTAACTGGTCAAATCGCAAGAACTGATGGTGGTACTGGCACTGATACGTCTGCATTCGCAAATGACTCACTAATGGTCATGGCGGCAGCAGGCGCAGTAGCAGAACTAGCAAAAGGTGCAAATTCAACAGTACTAAAAGTTAACGCTTCTGGTGCACTAGGATATGCAAAAGTCGATATGACTACAGATATCACTGGTATTACACCAATCGCAAATGGTGGTACAGGTATCTCAGTAAGTGGTCTAGAGCATCAAGTTCTAATCACAGATGGATCGGGTGCATTGGTATATGGATACCAAGAAACTCTACGTACTGCAGCAGGCGATGTTGCAATTCAAACTTCTGGTATGACAACTGCTGAATATCTAGATATGTCAAGTGCAACAGGTAGTGTAACACTAACTGCTAAAAATGCAGGCGGCACAGGTGTTGTAGATATGTATCTACAAGGTCAAGATGGCGGCGATGTTTTCCTAGTCGGTCAATCAGGCGAAGCTGTTCTTCAAGGTGATGATGACACTGATTTAACTGTTTCAGGCGGTGTGTCTGTAGCAGGTGACGCAGGTGATCTGGTTCTTAAAGGCGGTAACGGTACATCTACACACGCTTCAGGTGATGTTATCATCAAAGGCGGCACAGGTGGCGTTTCAGAAGGCAAAACTCAGGTTTATGGCTCAAATGACACGCTAATCGCAACGTTTGTTGAAACAGCAACTAATACAACAGATTCATTAGAAATCAAAAACGGCACTGGTGGTATTGAACTAGCAGCAGTCGGTGGTACTGAAGTTAATCTTGTATTAGCTCCAAAAACTGCAGATAATACTAATGGCACTGGCGGTATGGTTATGCTACCAGCAGGTACAGAAATTGATTTTGATAATTCAGATGATATGGTTGTATCTACTAAGAAATATGTCGATGATGAAATTGCCAAAGTTGGTGATAACTTCCTTCGTCAAGATTTCACAGCAAATGGCAGTGGTACTTTCACAGTTGGTAACATCAAAGATGTTGCAGGTAAAGACTATTATGTAAAATCTGTAACAATCAAAATTCTAACAGCGTTTGTTGGATGTGATGAAATCACAGTGTCAGATGGTACGAATGATCTTGTTACTACTATTGATGTTGATATGTCAGAAACAGGTCTATTCATTATTGAACAAGGCTATGAAAACACAACAGCACGAAATGCAACAATTACAGCAACACTAGGTAATGGCGGTTCAGCGGCATCACCAACGGTTGGTCAAGCAATTGTTTCTGTTGAGTACAAAGCAATTAATTCGTAAAATTAAACTTTAACTAGTTTGATTAAAACTTAAAATACAGGAGGGGCTTCGAAAGAGGCCCCTCTTTTTTTACCTTGACATAATAATTATAATATGTTATATTAATATAATATGATAAATAGATTAAGAATAATATAACTTAACGACAGATATAATTATCTGACTTTTTACGCACAGACGTTGAGGAAACAAAATGGCAGTAACACTAAACGCAAGGGGCACCACCGTTCCCTATTTTAAGATAGGCAAAGGTGGTACCACAATTTATCAGGGGGACAACGATCCATCAAATACATATAATATCAATACTGGAGATATATGGATAGATCGTACAACTGAAAAATTAAAATTCAGAGATGCCGGCGGTGCTTGGCATGTTCAATTAGATTCTATTAATGACTTGATAGATGTCGATATTTCAAGCAACGCTCCCACTGATGGACAAACACTAGTTTGGGATAATTCTAATAATAAATTCATACCAGCCGATTTTAGTGATCTTACTTCAGTGTCAAGTAATATTCTGCCAACCACTACAAATACATATGACATAGGAAGTTCTACAAAAGTCTGGAATAATCTATGGGCATCAACCGGTAATATTGATAACTTAACTGTTAGTGGAGATTTAGTTGTTAGTGGTTCAGTTACTACCATTGATACTACAAATCTAACGGTATCTGATAATATAATTGTTTTGAATAATGATGTCACTGGAACACCATCTGAAGATGCTGGATTAGAAATTGAACGAGGAACATTAACAAATGTTTCTATCGCTTGGAACGAATCCACTGATCGTTGGACATTTACAAACGATGGAACAACATATCATAATTTAATTATTAATAGTGACGATTTGGTTGAGGGTGCAGTCAACGAATATTATGATGATTCAAAAGTAGATGCACGAATAGCAAATTCATCTATTGATGACTTAGCAGATGTAGACTTGACAACATCTGCGCCAGTAGATAAACAGATACTAATATGGGATGGAGTCAATAATAAATTTGTACCTGGCAACGAATTTTCCACACTTAATTTAAGTGTTGGCAGTCCAGTTGCACCAAATGGCATAGGTGGTATTACATATGATAATTCAACTGGGGTATTTACATATATTCCACCTGATCTAAGTGCATATGTAATTACATGGAGTGACCTTACTGGAACACCCACAACAATTGCAGGATATGGAATAACTGATGCATTTGACGGTGACTATAATTCTCTAACCAATTCGCCTAGCATTCCATCCGCGTTGACAGATTTGGATACTATTACAGATGGTACAAATGGGCAAGTGTTACAAACAAATGGCGCTGGTGCGTTTAGTTTCGCTACACTAGATATTTCTGATTTCACTGACGGTTCAAGTTTACTTGGTAATAGTTCATATTATGCAACAAAGGTCGGTTACAATTTAGCAGATGAAACAGATACATCATCAATTGTTTTAAATCCAGGTGACGCTACGACCGCAGCAACTTTCCGCGGCAACATTATAAATCCAACTACTGGTGCAACGGTATTAAACGCTTCGCAACCTCAATACACACTAACCGGTAATGTAGCAGGCGACTTATATGGAGATGTAATTTCACCTACTCAAAATACACCAATTATTACTACTGGTCCAACGCGAGACCTATTAACAATTCACGATGCTGAAATTGAAAAACTAAAAGCACCAACTGTTGGTGGAGTAGCAGGTGCAACAATAATTAACACTACTGGAGCAGATACATTTTTTGGACACAATGCTCATCTAACAGGATCATTATACGGTGACATTGGTGATACATTAGCAAATTCTCCAGTACTAACAGTTGGTACCGGCAATAACGATTCTCAATTGGATGTCACAACCGCATCAATAGATGATTTAACTGTTAAAAATCCTACTATTGTTAGAACACTAACACAACAAGCAATAAGTGCTGATCATTACACAAAACAATATGTATTATCAGGCACAACAACTGATGCAACTGAAACCGAATTATTTGTTCGTGGTGCGCCCAATGAAAGAATACCAGTAGCAACAGATACAACAATATTCTATGATATTTCTTTTGTAGCACGTAGAACAGATGCGACCGGTGAAAGTGCAGGATTTGAACTTAAAGGTGTTGTTGACAATTTTGCAGGAACAGTAGCAGATGTTGGCGATCTATATGAAATTCTGGTAGCAAGTGATAATACAAATTTAGTAGTTGAAGCAACTGCAGATGATACAAATGATGCTATTAAAATTTCAGTAACGGGCGAAGCAAGTAAAACATTTAGATGGACTGCGGTAGTAAAAACTACAGAAGTGGCACAGTAAAGGATTAGAAGATGGCAAGGGCAAGAGGATTTAAGTGGGATAATGTTCAAAAGAAACAATTTGTTGTTGATAGTAACGGTGTTGAAACAACATTATTAGATGAAACCGGTAGTGGCGGAGGTAGTGAGACAGCAAGTATTGCAACATCTACGACATCACCCAGCAATCCCGTAGACGGCGATTTATGGTTTGATACTACTGATGGAACAATGTATATATATTACGATGATGGCACATCTTCACAATGGGTAGGTATTAGTGGTGCAACCGGTGCAACAGGCGCCGATGGTGGGGTAACATCATATACTGATATTACAGCCCGCAATGCTGCACCGCCGCCCAGTACGGGTGATCTTGCTTATATCACATCAACAGGTGGACTTTATATTTGGGATAGTAGCGAATGGGATAGAATTTGGGCAGGAGCAGATTCTGTACCTACATGGACAACAGAATTATCAGATAATACAGTATTAAATTCAGACGGCACAGCGACTACATTAACTGTTGCAGCAACCGACGCAGAAGGATTTGATGTAACATATGCATATGACACTAGCCCAAGCAATCAAACCCAAGCAACAATTGCAAATAATAATGATGGTACATTTACATTAACGCCCAGTACATCTGCATCAGACTCCGGCAATTTTACATTCCGTGCTAGATCGAATGATGGATTACAGGTCATATCTACAGTCACTACTGTAAGTTTGGCCTTCAGCGAAGATATTACATTCGATTCTAGTGAGATGGGAATAACAACGAATTCTACTAATTCTGTTGATTGGGCGTTTGGAAATTGGGGAAGCACCAGTGACTTTAACATGGCTGCAAGTAGTGAATTGGCATCTGGCAGAAAATATTTTGAAGTTGAAATGGTATCTGGTAGCTCACAGTTCTATATTGGCATAGCACGTAGTGATATTCCACAATGGAACACTGGTCATTTTGATACTGGTGTCGTTGTCAATTACAGGTCTGGGGGCGTGATTGACAACGTGACCAATAGCAACATAGGTGGTGGGGTTGGTAGCCTGAATGCAGGTGCTGTACTGCAAATTGCATACGACAATACAACAGATGAAGTTTGGTTTAATAAAGATGGCGGTACATGGTGGCCAAATAATCCAGCCAGTGGTTCTGGATATTCGGTTAATGGTACGGCTGGACAACCATTCCGTCTGGTACTCGGTACTGAAGGCGGCGTCACGACTTTCGTAGGTAATATTATCACTGGTTCACAAACTTTCAATCATTCTGTGCCGACTGGATTTGTTGGTCATTAATAACATGAATTTAAATAAAAAAGGAATTAAATAATGGCAATAAATTTTCCAGATAATCCATCAGATGGCGATATCGCTACCATTGGCGGAGTAACATATACATACACTGCAAGTGCAAACTCTTGGAAACCTCCTGCACCGGGCGCTAGTGCAAGTACGTTAACTGATTTAAATATTAGTGATGGAACGTCAGGCCAATTATTAACAACTGACGGTAATAATAATTTTTCATTTACATCCGTATCATCTGCATCATCTACTGAAATTTTTGCAGATATGGCAGCATTGATTGCAAAAACCGGAATGAATGCAGGAGACCAAGGATTAGTACTGGACAATAACAAACTGTTTATGTATACCGGGTCTGCATGGTATTTAATCGCAACGATGGTTAATAATTCACCTACTGCAATTACAAATGTTAATTCATCATATGATCTTTCTATTGATGGTACACCTACTGTAATTACTGCAACATCAACTGACCCAGAAGGGTTCCCACTTACATGGAGTTATGCAATAACATCTGGATCACTTGGATCAACTGCTACAATATCACAAACAGATAATGTTTTTACAATTACTCCAAGTACTAATTCAGCAGACTCTGGTGAGTTTACGTTAACAATTAGTGTAACAGATGGTGGATCATCTGGCATAGTAAACAAAGTTACACCCATATCTCTTGCCTTCAAGATTGCTAATAGTAGATATACAACATTACTTGTAACAGCAACAGAAGATTCTGATAATAACAATGTAACTGATTCATCTACTAATAATCATAGCATTACATTAAATGGTAATCCTTATGCTGTTACATTTAGTCCTTATAGAAGTGGTGGTTATTCAACTTACTTTGATGGTTCCAGTTCTTTAACTATTCCAAATGACGCAACACTTTACTTTGGTAGTGGTGATTATACGGTAGAGACTTGGGTGTATAATACGGACACAGGTAACGACATTAAATGGATTGCTGGAATTTGGCATTATACAACACCCGCAGCGCAAGCTTGGGCATTATACCATCAAAATGGTCAATATAGATTCATAGTTGATCCAGCAGATACTGTTGTCACTATAGGAACTTCTGGACTGCATACGAATGAGTGGACGCATCTCGCCGTTACAAAGTCTGGTAATGTATTTAGAATGTTTATCAATGGAGTCCAAGAATCAACTACTACTCTTAGTCACACCATGCAAAACGGTAGTGGTGCGGTCGATATTGGTGCTGTTGGGTCTAGTCCTGCGAATACGAGGTTTGGTGGGTATATTAGCAACTTTAGAGTAGTAAAGGGTACAGCAGTCTACACTTCCAACTTTACACCACCAGACGAACCTTTAACGGCAATTACGAATACCACCCTACTTGCCTGTCACTTACCATATATCGCAGATGGATCTACTAATGCTCACGCTATTACAGTAACCGGCAATGTTTCTACAAAGCCATTCTCACCATATGACTATGCAGCATATGATTCAACAGACCACGGCGGATCTGTGTATTTTCCTGGTGGCGGATCTGCTTCATTCACACCATCAGATGCTAGTTTTGGTTTTGGCACAGGTGATTATACAATTGAAGGTTGGTTTAATTTCGATGATAATGGAGCCTTTACAGGCGGCGATGGTTCAACTATTCTATCTACTTTAAATTCGCTATCTGGAGTGGGCGCACATATTTGGGTATCGTCTAACACAATTAGATTCTATAATGCTTCCGCGGATCGTATTATAAGTTCTGCTGTTAGTGTAAAAGAATGGCATCATATTGCACTTGTTAGATCAAGTGGAAATACAAAACTTTATATTGATGGCAATCAAACAGGTTCAACATATGCAGACAGTAATGATTACGGAGCAACTGCTCCTTTTAGTATAGGCAGTTATCATAACAATGGTGCTGTTGGCTCTGTTACTAAAAATATGATTGGTTATGTGTCAGACCTTAAAGTCACAAAAGGACAAGCAATATATACATCTAGCTTTACACCACCTACTGCTCCATTGTCTTCATCTGGTGCATCTCTACATATCAAAGGAATAGATGCTTCTATAATAGATAAAACTCAAAATAAAACTAACCTAATTCTGACTGGCAATACTACAGGATCAACAACAGAAGTTAAGTTTACAAATAGTAAGTCAATGTATTTTGATGGGACTGGTTATTCACACGCAATGGGTGGTGATTCACTTAGTATGGGAACTGGTGATTTTACAGTAGAATGCTGGGTAAATGTATCCAACGCGATACACAAAGGAGTATGGCAAATAACCTCGACACCGGGTGGATTACAGACAGCCTGGCCGAGCACAATAGGATTAGGTTATCTAGATTCCGCTCTGCCTGGTAATGGTATTTGGCAAATTTATTCGGGTGGAGTAGTTACAGGTAATACTGGCCCTAGTGTTGCATTATCTGAAAATACCTGGTATCATACCGCCGTGGTTAGAAATAGTGGCACTACAAAACTATATATTGACGGCACAGAAAATCTTTCTATATCAGATTCTTATAATTATACTGGTACATATATGGTTATTGGTGGTTACTTTGATACTAATTATTTACACCAAGGTTACATTCAAGATTTAAGAGTTAGTAAAGGTTTAGCAAGATATACCGCTAACTTCACACCGCCTACTAGTTCACTCAAAGGTTAAATTTATATATATATATATATTAAAACTAAAAAAGCGTTTAACGCTTTTTTATTGTTTACGATTTGATAAATACTTGTAATATTATAAAGTATTTTCTAGGAGAATAAAATGCCAGTTTCAATTCCAAGCAATCCATCTGTCGGTGATAGAATTACAATTGGTTCAAGACAATTAGAATGGAATGGAAGTAGATGGATTCAGCCACCTTCAACACCATCTGTTGTCGCAGAACAAGTTGTTGCACAGTCTTCAGCCACAGCGCAAGCAAAAGCAGATGAAGCAGAAGCAGATGCAATCGCGGCAGCAGCGGTAGAAGCGCAAGCAAAAGCAGATGCTGCACAGGCAGCAGCGGTAGAGACTGCAGCAATAGAAGCACAAGCAAAAGCAGATGCAGCACAAGCAGCAGCCGAAGCAACAGCGGCAGCCGATGCACAACAAAAAGCAGATGAAGCCCAAGCAGCGGCAGAAGCAACAGCAGCAGCAGATGCACAGCAAAAAGCAGATGCAGCACAAGCAGCGGCAGAAGCAACAGCAGCCGCAGATGCACAACAAAAAGCAGATGCGGCGGCAGCGCAAGCGGTCTCTGATGTAACAGGTGGTGCAAGTGAAGCATTTGATACATTAAAAGAAATAAGTGATGCTATGGCAACTGACCAAGATGTTGCAACTGCTATTAGTCAAATATCTCCTCAACAATTAGTATTAGATGGCAATGATTTAAGTATATCAGATGGCAATACTATTGATTTATCTGGACTTTCAGGTGGTAGCGGCACCGGGGAAAAAGGCGATACAGGTGATACAGGTCCAGCAGGCCCAGCAGGCCCAGCAGGTGCAGATGGCGCAGCAGGTGCAGATGGGGCAGTCGGTCCAGCAGGTGCAGATGGGGCAGTCGGACCAGCCGGCGCAGATGGCACTGATGGTGCAGATAGTACTGTTCCTGGGCCAGCAGGCCCAGCAGGCCCAGCAGGTGCAGATGGAGCAGATGGAGTAGATGGCGCAGTAGGTCCAGCCGGGGCAGATGGTGCAGCAGGCGCAGATGGAGCAGATAGTACTGTTCCTGGTCCAAAGGGAGATACTGGCGATATAGGCCCAGCAGGCCCAGCAGGTGCTCAAGGGGAAACTGGAATTACTGGGCCAACTGGACCACAGGGGATTCAAGGGATTCAAGGTGCTGCTGGTTTAGGTATCACGTTCTTAGGAGAAGTTGCAACTGAAAGTGCATTGCCTGCAGGTGGGAATACACAAGGCGATGCTTATCTAGTGCAAACAGATGACAGTTTACACGTGTGGGATAACACTTCATGGGTAAGTGGAGGTTCTATTCAAGGACCACAGGGGATTCAAGGTGCTGCAGGTGAACAAGGAATTCAAGGAGAATCTGGAACTGACGGTTTAGATAGTACAGTTCCCGGACCAAAGGGAGATACTGGCGATATAGGTCCAGCAGGCCCAGCAGGTGAAGCTGGACCAGCCGGCGCAGATGGGGCAGACGGCACAAGTAATTGGGCTGATATAACCGGCACACCAACAACCTTAGCAGGTTACGGAATTACTGATGGCAATTCAGGTGGTGGTGTTTCATCATATAATGATTTAACAGACAAACCGACTATACCAGTTGATGTTGCTGATTTAACAGATAACGGCTTATTATTACTTCATAACGAAACTATTGTTTTATCCGATATCAGTGTCACATCAGAAACTCCCAGTGGTACAACAAGTACACTAGTATATGATGATAACACTGGTGTATTTACATTTACATCTGCAGTAGAAAGTGTTGGCGAAAAAGGAGATACAGGGGATACAGGTCCAGCCGGCGCAGACGGGGCAGTAGGCCCAGCCGGACCAGCAGGCGCAGATGGCGCAGATAGTACAGTTCCTGGTCCTAAAGGCGATACTGGGGATATCGGCCCAGCCGGACCAGCAGGCACAGATGGGGCAGATGGGGCAGATAGTACAGTTCCTGGTCCTAAAGGCGATACTGGGGATATCGGACCGGCAGGTGCTGATGGGGTAGATGGGGCAGTAGGCCCAGTCGGCCCGCAGGGTGCAACAGGCCCAATCGGTCCGGACGGTCTTCAAGGAGACATAGGGCCACAGGGGATACCTGGCATACAAGGTCCAGCAGGCGCAGATGGGGCAGATGGGGCAGATAGTACAGTTCCTGGTCCTAAAGGCGATACTGGTGATATTGGCCCAGTTGGTCCAGCCGGTGCAGATGGCGCAGATGGCGCAGTAGGTCCAGCGGGTGCTGATGGGGCGGACGGAACAAATGGGACAGATGGATTAGATAGCACTGTTGCAGGTCCGCAGGGATTAAAAGGTGACACTGGCGATACTGGTCCAACTGGACCAGCAGGTGCTACTACTATGACAGGACTAACTGATACTACGTTATCTAATGTTCAGAACTACAATTTTTTACAGTGGACTGGTTCTACATGGGCAAATAGTTACGCTTCGATACGTCACTTGATAGATGTTGATAGTGTAGGCCAATTGTCTACTGGTGATGTTCTAGTATGGAATCAAAATGCAAATGAATTTGAATTTAGAGCACATCAAACTATTACATCATTAAGTATCAATGCAAACGTATTAAAATACACAGATGAAGATGGCGCAGAAACTAATATAGACTTGAGTACATATCTTGATGATACAAACTTAGCACGAATCTCAGGTGGTACGTTGAATGCATCAACAGGTGTAGCAACATTTACACGTGATGATGCTTCTACATTCACATTAGACCTAAGTGATTTGTTAAATATAACTTTATCAGATATAAGTGTAGGAACACCTGCTACAGCGAGTGGCAACGGTGATCTATCATACGATAATACTACAGGTGTATTCACATATACTCCACCAATTATACCATCTGATATATCAGATTTAACTGATAATAGTAATGCAATACCATCAGATATATCAGATTTGACAGATACAACAAGTGTGATTCCAACTGACTTCTCTGATCTTACAGACAATAATAACACACTCGCAGGAACAATCGCAACAACCGATTTAGATATGAATGGCAAAAGAGTACTATTTGCAAACATATATAATAACGAAGTTGATTTACCAAGTGCAACAACATATCATGGCATGTTTGCGCATGTTCACGGTACCGGTAAGGGGTACTATGCCCATGCAGGTTCTTGGATTCCATTAGCAACAGAATCACAAGTTGCAAATATAACATTTAACGATATCACTTCCAAGCCAACTACTATTGCTGGATATGGTATTACAGATGCAGTAGAAGATTTTGCTGATTTAGGTACAACACCCACTACACTAGCAGGATATGGTATTACTGATGTTGTACCAACAGAATTATCTGATCTAACAGATGTATCGATTGTCTCACCATCTGATGGTCAAATAATGTTGTGGAATGCAACTAATAATAGATTTGAAGTGGGTGAAATTGGCAGTGCAATAACTACATTTGAAAAGGGTATATATGAAGTCGCAACTAGTAAATCACATGCACTTAATACGAATGTATCTGGCGATGCTGCGGCTAACTCTGGTGGAACAGTAATATTTGATACATCAATAAATGGAAATCTGTTTCATTATTATAATAATCAATTGAATTCACCTTCCTGGACAGCAGATATTACTAATCTTCCGACTACTAATTATCAATTCACTAATGTCACAATAATAATAAAACAACGACCTTGGGGAGGTACAAGCACAGTAGGATCATTGCCAACTGTGTATAAACTTGATGGTCAGACACATACTATACGGTGGGCAGATGGAGTGGCACCAAGTGCAACTGCTGATGGTGTTGATGTAATTCAATTAACTATTATGCCAATAGAAACATCAGATGGTACCGGAGTGCCTATATATAATACTATTCATATTTTAGGATCACATACTAGTCATCCATATTAAAGATAATTCAATACTAATACGAAGGAAAATACAATGCCATTTATTTCTTTAGTCAACGGAACAATGACTAGCGCATTCGCACTTAATAGCGGTGCTATACCACTTGGACCAGGAGCAACTGCACCATTATTAAACAACGCAGCGACTCCGTATGTGTTGAATAATCCTAGATTGTTTGATTCTTCTAATGCGCAATATTCTTCATATACAGGTGACGCTTTTGGCTCTTCAATAGATAGTAATAGCACATACGTTGCTGCAGGCGTTTACGATGAAGATCAAAATACGTCAGGTGGATGGGAATTTAGTACAGGTGGCGGTGCAATATATGATGCTAATACTGGAGCATTATTATTTTCAATTTTAAATCCAAATCCAAGGGACGCATACGAGGATCAAACTACATTTAACACGTATTTCAATCCAAATAATATAAATTGGACTGGCGCGGATAAATTTGGTCAATACGTTTCAGTTACCGATAGTCGTGCAATTTTTAGTTCAAATGAATCATACGGATCAGGCTCTAGTACGATACTTGGTGCGGGCGCATTGTACACATATGAATTACCAGGTGGAGGCCAAAAGAAAATAATACGAAGTCCATTCATAAATCAGACAACTCCAGGTAGATACGTTTCAGGGTTGTTTAACATGTCAAGTCTTTCGAAGGAAACTTATCAGGACACTTTTACTATTGGTGCCTCTCCAGAAGCACATCCTGTAACAGGATTAGTAGTTGGAAGTGGAAGTACCAATAAGAGCTACGGTGGATGTGTGCTATTAATAGATGCTGTTACTGACACTGTATTAAATACATTTGTTGCACCACAATATATGATAGAAACTGACCAATCTAGTTCTTGGAGAAATGGATTAAAAAGATCAGACTCATATACTGCAATTTATAGTGGCGAATTTTCCACATCAGCACAAAATAGTGATTATGTAGTGGCTAAGGGCCCAGCTTTAGCGAATGGACAAGCAATTGTACACGTATTTGATAGATTGGGCAGTAATTATCCAATACATGAAATTATTCAATCGGGGAATTTTGGTAATAGTATTTGTATGAACGAAGATTATTTGGCTATCAGTGACCCTTATGTGGCAGATGATTATGGCAATGAGTCAGGAAAAGTTTATATTTATGAAGTGGGAACATGGAATCTATTATATGTAATAGACAATCCCAATGCATGGGGAGTAACTTTCGGCGATCTCTTTGGCATAAGAATTTCAATGGATGGCAGATATCTTTCAATTGATACTAACGACATGTATGCGACAACAGCAGATCATGAAGGGTATACCGTAGGCAATGGCAATCCTACACCAAGACAGTATAAAACATATATATATGATTTGACTGATGGCAGTCTTATATACAGAGTTGATGATTCGGGAGGGTCAGACACTGAACTTAACAATTTTAAATTATTTGTTGGCGCTATAGCAGCAAACAACAATGGTAGAGACAGAGATGGTGCAATATATGCATATAATATTCCAACGACAAGTGATTGGCAAAATTCTACATTAGTGAATCAGTTAGATAATCCAAATCCACTTGGAACATCAGAAGGTGATAATTATGGCGGCGCTGTTGCGATATCTAATAACTTGGCAATTGTAAGTGCAAGATATGAAAGCGATGGCGGCGGTCTAAATTCTGGCAAAGTATACATATATGATGTTTCAGATGCAACTGCTAGTAGTTTAAAATATACAATATCAAATCCTAATGCATATAGTGCAAGTGCAGGAGATCAATTTGGTGTATCAGTTGCGATTGATGGTGACTTTGCAATTGTTGGTGCACCATATGAAGATGACGCTAATGGGTCTGATTCAGGAAAAGCATATATTTTTAATGTAGGTTCAAGTGGAAGCAGCACAGCACTACTTACCTTAGATAATCCTAATCCTACTGGAACAAGTGCGGATGACAACTTCGGTAGTAGTGTTGCAATTAATGATGACTATGCAATAGTAGGATCACCATATGAAGGTGACACTGGCGGTTTACAAGCTGGCAAAGTTTATATGTTTGATAAGAATGATGGCTCATTACTATTTACATTTGATAATCCAAGTGATCAAACTGCCAGCGATTTATTTGGTTCATCTGTTTCAATAAGCGGTAACATTTTAGCAATTAGTGCGCCATTGGACGATGATAACTCTGGAACAGACTCTGGAAGGGTATATTTATACAGTATCATAACAGGACAAATACTTCATACTATCAAAAATCCAAATCCTATTGGTACAAGTACAGACGATACCTTTGGTGGAAGTATTGATTTACTAGGTGATTTCTTAGTGGTTGGTGCACCATATGAAGATGATCCATCATACACATACGCAGATGCAGGCAAAGCATATTTGTTCAGTAGTATATCAGGAGAATTACTGTATACATTTAATAATCCAAACGGAGATGACACAACCGAAGATGACCATTTTGGACATGCAGTTTCATTATCAGACAGTTATGTAATAATAAGTGGACATGATGAAGATGATAGTGCAAATTCTAGAACTGAAACTGGAAAAGCATACTTTTATAGTTTAGCAGATGGACTTCTAAAACACACTATAAGTAACCCTATTTCAGATTCAACTGCCCAGAGTGCTAAATTTTCACATTCAGTTGCAATTAATAACGAATATGCTATTATTGGTGCGCCAGGCGATCAATTTGCATCATTCCCGGGAAAAGTATTTGTATACTCAGCAGAAAAAATAATAGCATTGGGAAATCCAATTGTGTCAGTATCAGATAATTGGGCAACGCCAGAAATAACATCACAAATAGAAAGTCCCTATTTTCTAACGCAATATGACATTGACGAAGGCAAATCTGCATACGTTGATGCTGATTGGGGAAGCTCAGTTGTAAGTTTTGGTGATTACATAGTATCAGGTATGCCAAAAGATGACTATGATTATACACCAGGCGGTCAAAATCCACCCTTTGAGATCATTCAAACTGGAAGAATATTTGTGTATAGTGCTACTACTTCTGAACTATTATATGATATTAAGGCGCCAGAACCACTAGGAACACATACAAATGCATATAATGCGGGTCTTTTAGGTTCGATGGATAGACTTTGTGTGACAAGTAATTACATAATCGCAGGATATGGTCCTGGTAGTACTGTAGCACAAGATAGAAATAAAATTCATTTCTTTGATATAAAAACTGGAAATCTTGTACACACAATACGAGATCCGGAACATTCAACTGACCCTGGCAAAAAATGGCCACTGTTTATGGATGTATCAGAAGATGGTAATTGGTTAGTGGTAACATGTTATAATAGAACTGTGAACGGAGTTGTAAATGCTGGTAGAGCTTATATCTATGATGTTTCTACTAAACAACTAGTTCACACATTAGACAGAATTCCCAATGATACTTCTCTTTTATATGGATATTCGGCCGCAAAAATCACAAATTCCCATACATTTATTCCACATTCGTATTATGACAATTACACAGGTGGCATACACATGTATGAGAATTCCACTGGCAATTACATAAGAACAATTACAAGTCCATGGGCCAATCATACTTTCACGGGATCTCCCAATGGAGTTCAGTCTATCGGTGGCACCCCTGGCGGATTTGCGGCATACGGTGGTATTTACGCTGTTAGCTCACACGCATATGAATGGAATGGTAGTACTTATGCATATACTTATAGAATCTTTCTATATTCTCTCGTTACAGGGAATGTAGTTCTTACTATTGATAAACCAGGTAACGGTTCAACTGGATGGGGCGAGAAAATTACATTAGATTCTAATTATATTGTTACTACTGACAGCCTCAGAGTTTACATTTACAGTATCCAAAGTGGAAATCTTGCAGGTACAGTTAATCGGCCTGCGCAGCCTACCGATCATCAATATGACACAGGATATGATTGGGGTAAACTTTCAAATTTAGAGATACAAGGAAATAGAATTATTGTAGGATCAGAAAATTGGAGTAATATTTACGGCGGCAGTGCAGAGTCTGGCAGAATAACAATTATCACCGGTGATATGTGGGAAAATGCAGTTGCTGGTCAGCCTACTTTTGCGAGTGTGTCACCTGCATCATATAGTGGTGGCGCAAACAGAAGTTTAACATTGACTGGTACTAAATTTGAATTAGATACTACAATAGAGTTGATTGATTCTAATAACATTTCAACTACAGTAACCGATTTCACAACAATGGACCCTAATACTATTATATTTAATACACCAAAATCATATACAACCACTGAAGGTCCATTAAGTATAAAAATAACATCATCTACGGGCGAGTCTGTTACTGAAGTAAATGCATTAGCGACAGGTTTTAATCCAGTATGGACAACAGCATCAGGTAATTTGTCATCTGGTACTGCGGATGGAGCAGGAACAAATGCACATTATTTCTTAACAGAAGATGTATCAGAAACAATAGTTGCGACTGATACAGAAGATCCAGAAGTAATATATACTATAGAAAGTGGTAGTCTACCACCAGGTTGCACAATTAATGCTAATTCTGGTGAAATTTCTGGTACAATTCCAGCAGCAGATATTGGAAGTGATACTGTATATAACTTTACTGCCGGTGTAAATGATTCTGGTGGTAACTTAACAACCAGAGATTTTAGCATAACAGTTAAAAATTCTGCTGCTGTTAATTATGATTTCACATCATTTACATTTAGAGGAAAAGCAACTGGTGCCACGGGGCCAACACTTAGCGAAACATTGGCTTTTTACGATACAACAACTTATTCTTGGTTAAATAATACTACATATTTCAATGTTACTTCAGACAATATGCAAATTTGGAAGGTTCCTGCGACAGGTAACTATAGAATAAAAACAATTGGAGCAGCAGGAGGATCACCAACTGCACAAATGAATATTGATAATGGCGGAATCGGTGGATATGGATCATATACTGAAGCAGATATATATCTTGAACGAAATGCACATTTGTTAATTGTTCCTGGACATATGGGGTCAGCAGATTCACTTGGTGGCGCAGGTGGTGGCGGTGGCAGTTTTGTAGCGTATCGTCCATCTGGAGCAGGAACATCATTTACCGATGCTGATCTTATTTTTGCAGGCGGCGGAGGCGGCGGCGGTGCAAAGATGTCTACTTCAACAGGCATAGCTATTGGTGGCAACGGCGGTCTTGAGTTTAAAGGTGAAAACTCACCAGATGGATATCGTACAGGTGCAGGCAATAGTGCAACACAAGGAAGCTTAACTAGTTACGTAGGCGATAATGCCTATGGAGATGGCGGCAATTGGGGCGGTGGAAACGGTGCAGGTTGGCTTGGCGCTGGAAGAGCAAGTGGCGGCGGTGCTGGCTCTGCTGGTAGATATGGTTCCGGCGGTGGTGCAGGTTTCAACGATTCATATGTTCCTCTAGGCGGTGGCCAATATCGTATTGAAGGTGGTTTTGGCGGCGGCGGCTCTCCAGGCGGTGCTAATAATGGAGAAGGTGGTGGCGGTGGTGGCGGTGGCTACAGTGGCGGCGCAGGTGATTATGCTGACTATGGAGGAAATGCAAATTGGTCCGATTATAGATATATAAATGGTGGCGGCGGAGGTGGTCTATATTATCATAGTGATCCTACTCTTCCATCTATATCTAATTTGGCTACAGGTATTAATACAGTCCTAGAGCATGGTACTATAATAATTACACTGATTCCATAATAACACAAATATAATCTAAAGAAAAACTCGGCATTAATGTCGGGTTTTTTGTTGTTTATCTACATAACTACGAATATAAATGATAAATACTGTTGTAATTGGGAGAAGCCGCAATGAATAAAGATAGCATATGGTGGAATGCACCTGAATATTTCAGTAGATGGAGATTATTTCCACGTGCATTTATTTCAATGTATATATATCTTCTTTGGGATGTTGTTACGTGGTTTATGGAATTGCCTGATCCAAATATGAATCAAGCAGGACTTGTTAGTGTTATCGTTGGTGCAGGAGCAGCATGGTTTGGACTATATGTAAATTCTAATTCTACTAAGTTCGAACAAACTACACCGACAATGCCAACTACTACAATATATTCAGATGAATCAAGAAGAGAACCTAGTAGAGAACCAATAAGAGAACCTGAACCTAAAAAAGAAATAAAGAGTAGATACTAATGAGTAAGAAAAATTTCAAA
>ERZ651770.296-NODE-296-length-25465-cov-3.940326_pt1 | contig 25465 bp, 16 predicted proteins | sample MGYA00514756_ERZ651770 | MGnify/ENA metagenome assembly ERZ651770
TTGGCAGCTACTTTTTGTCCTTTTTTGCGTAATATTTCAATAGCTGTATCAAAGTTACCCTCAGCTTCCACTAAGGCTTTCTTACAGTCCATCATACCGGCACCGGTAGTTTGTCTTAATTTGTTTACTTCTGCAGCAGTAATATTTGCCATGTTATTTTGATTTACTTTATATTAACTTAATGCAGCTACTAAATCTGCTTTCTTCATACTAGAAATACCTTCTACACCTTTTGCAATAGCCATTTCTTTTAATTCAGCAACAGTCTTGCTGTTTAAGTCATCTGCTGGAGCTGCTTCAGCTTTTGGAGCTGCTTCAGCTTTTGGAGCTGCCTCAGCTTTTGGAGCTGCTTCTTGTGCGTCAGAGGCACCTTCTTTTTCAGCAGTTTTTTCTGATTTTCTTTCTGATAATCCTTCTGCAACAGCACCAGTAACATGGGCTAAAATTGCTTCGATAGATTTAGACGCGTCATCGTTAGATGGGATCACGTAGTCTATTTGTTTTGGATCTGAGTTGGTGTCTACCATGGCAAAGATTGGAATGTTAAGCTTTAAAGCTTCTTTCACAGCAATATGCTCTCTCATGGTGTCTACAACAAATAAAGCGCCAGGCAAACGAGTCATGTCAGATATAGAACCTAAGTTTTTCTCCAATTTTGCTCTTAAACGATCTACCTGTAAACGCTCTTTCTTAGAAAGGGTTAAAAAGGTACCATCTTTTTTCATGCGATCAATTGTAGCCATTTTCTTCACAGCTTTACGGATCGTTATAAAGTTGGTTAACATACCGCCTGGCCATCTTTCTGTGATGTAAGGCATGTTTACATTAGCCGCTTTTTCAGCCACGATGTCTTTTGCTTGTTTTTTAGTCGCTACGAAAAGAATTTTTCTACCAGAGGCAGCAATTTTCTTTAATGCTTCGTTAGCTTCTTCAATTTTTGCAGCAGTTTTGTAAAGGTTGATTACGTGAATACCATTACGCTCCATGTAGATGTAAGGAGCCATGTTTGGATTCCATTTTCTTGTAAGGTGACCGAAATGCACCCCAGCCTCTAATAGGTCTTTAACTTCAATTTTGTTTGCCATTTTTTACTTAGTTTACTTTCTGTTGGATTAGCAATGCTACTACGTAACATTTAGATGCTAAACTAGTTTCTGGTGTATCCAGATAACAACTTATTTATAATAAAGACCTCCCAAGATGGGAGGATACTTTTAAGAACATATAAAGGCCCTACGAATAAGGCCTTAATTTTATAGTTTAAACGATTAACGTTTAGAGAATTGGAATTTCTTACGGGCTTTTTTCTGTCCGAATTTCTTACGCTCTACCATTCTTGGATCTCTAGTTAAAAGACCTTCTGGCTTAAGTGTTAACCTGTTTTCTACGTCAATATCACACAACGCTCTAGAAATCCCTAAGCGTACTGCTTCAGCTTGACCAGTGATACCACCGCCATACACATTCACTTTTACGTCATAAGTTCCTTCTGTTCCTGTAAGGGCGAAAGGCTGTTGTACTTTGTACTGTAAGGTAGCAGTTGGAAAGTAGTTCTCTAGATCTCTTTTATTGATCGTAACTTTACCGTTTCCTGGTGTTAGGTATACACGAGCAACCGCTGTTTTTCTTCTTCCTATTTTGTGAATTACTTCCATTGCTAAAATGATTCTAAGTTTATTACTACAGGTTTTTGCGCCTCTTGACCGTGCGCTGTACCTTCGTATACTTTTAAATTTCTGTAAAGATCCGCACCTAGTTTGTTTTTAGGCAACATTCCTTTCACTGCTTTCTCAACAAGACCAATAGGCTTTTTCGCTAGTAATTCACTAGCAGTAAGAGAACGCTGACCTCCTGGATAACCAGTGTGTCTGATGTAAGTTTTAGTCTGCATCTTATTACCAGTCATGGTAACTTTCTCCGCATTTATAACTATAACGTTGTCCCCGCAATCTACGTGAGGGGTGTAGTTAGGTTTGTTTTTACCTCTAAGCATAATAGCTATTTTAGAAGCCAAACGTCCTAAAGTTTGTCCTTCTGCATCTACCAGTACCCACTGTTTGTTAACTGTAGCTTTGTTAGCTGAAACAGTTTTGTAACTTAATGTGTCCACACTAATATTTTTATTGATTAAACACTATAATCCCGATAATCGGGCTGCAAATGTACAACTAATTAGTTGAATTCCAAATGCTGTTTTTTGATTATTTTCGTATAAAGTTCATTTTTTTTGTTTTTTGAACTCATAAGGAAATGTTAAAACTCCTGTGAGTGGCTCATGTTACAATTGAGCAAGGTATTTTTGCCACTTATTCCACCCTATATTTATGCGCTTTAAATACCTTACTGTTCTTTTTTTTGTAACTAATTTCTTTGTCTATTCTCAGGAAGATACTGCAGTTTCTGACACGCTAAGGCCGTCTAAATATGATCAGAAGACCTATACAACTCAGCGACTACCAAAAAATGAAGCGCCTAGTATTGATGGTATTATTAAAGAATCTATTTGGGATATTGTTCCATGGACAGGAGATTTTATAGAACAAATGCCCGATGAGAATACTTCTCCAGCCCAAGAAACACAATTTAAAATTACCTATGATTCTAAATACCTTTATGTAGCGGTGCGTTGTTTTGACACTGAACCTGATAAAATAGAAAAGCGTTTGTCTAGGCGAGATGGCTTTCAGGGAGACCGAGTAGCTTTTATATTGGATAGTTATTTAGACAAGCGAACTGCTTTTGCCTTTTCTGTCACTGCCGCAGGGGTAAAAGGAGATGAGTTTGTCTCTGAAAATGGCAACAATTGGGACGACTCATGGAACCCTATCTGGTACGTGGCCACTCATATTGATGAGCTGGGTTGGACGGCAGAAATGAAGATTCCCTTCAGTCAATTAAAATTTGGAAATGCCAATGAACAGTTTTGGGGCTTACAACTTTCCAGAATGTTATTTAGAGCGCAAGAGCGTTCTGCTTGGGATAGAATCCCACAAAATGCTGCAGGGATGGTCAGTGAATTTGGGACCCTAAGGGGGCTGATAGATATTGAACCACAAAGGCAGTTGGAAATTCAACCTTTTACTGTGGGCCAATACGACACTTATCAGGCCCAAAGCGGCAATCCTTTCAGAGATGGTAAGGATCCTAAGCTCAATGTAGGTTTAGATGCCAAAATTGGTATTACCAATGACCTGACTTTAGACCTTACGGTGAATCCAGATTTTGGTCAGGTGGAGGCAGATCCTGGGGCCATAGCCTTAGATGGTTTTCAAATCTTTTTTAGAGAACAGCGGCCATTTTTTGTAGAGAATAAAAATATTTTTGATTTTAGGTTTGCCAACGGAAACGACAATTTGTTCTATTCTAGAAGGATTGGCAGAAGTCCACAGTTGGGGGCATCGGCGCCCGAAGGGGGCCATATTAAAAGGCCAAACAATACTACTATTTTGGGGGCCGCTAAGTTTTCTGGTAAGACTAAAAACGGTTGGTCTTTGGGTCTTTTAGAGAGTGTGACTAGTGGGATGTATGCGCAATCCGATCTCAATGGACAAAGAACAGAGACTTTGGTGGAGCCCATGACCAATTATTTGGTGGGGCGTGCACAGAAAGATTTTAACAACCGCATGTCTTTCTTGGGGGCTATTTTTACGGCCACCAACAGGCAATCAGATCCATTGGCAGTTTCTTTACACAAAGCAGCCTATACAGGTGGAATTGATTTTTTGCACCAATGGAAAGACCGTACTTATTACATAGAAGGGAATGTGATTGGTTCTAGGGTGCAAGGCACTCCAGAAGCCATTAAAGAAACCCAGGAAAGTATTGTGCATATGTTCCAGCGTTCAGACGCTACGCATGTTAGCTTAGATCCTACTAAAACCAGTATGACAGGGACAGGGGGTAAGTTGGTTTTTGGAAAAGGAGCGGGTCTTTGGCAATACAGTATGGGGGGGAATTGGCGTTCTCCTGAATTAGAACTCAACGATGTGGGATTTTTAAGGGAAACAGACCTCATTAGGCAGTTTGCGAATTTAAGGGCCCAATTTTTAGATCCAACCTCATGGTACAGGAGTGCCTCCCTTCGTTTTTCTCAGAGCAGTACTTATGATTTTCAAGGAAATAACAACCGCCTTCAATATGATTTTAGTGGGGAAGTTAATACTATTAATAACTGGAATTTTGAGATGGGCCTTACCCACAAGCCCCTAATTAATATCAATGCATTTTTAAGGGGAGGGCCCAGGTGGCGTTTTTCTGAGGAAAATTTTATGTTTTTCTCTGTGGGTTCGGACGATCGTAAAAAACTGGCTGTTGGAGCTGGTTTTGTGAAGAGCCAGGCGCAGGACAATAATTTTTCTTTGGATCGATATGGGGTAGACCTCACCTACCAACCTTTAGATGCCTTGAGTATGTCTTTGGAGCTGGAGTATGAGGTAAACCCATCCAGAACGCAGTATGTCACTCAAGGTCTGGCCAATGGCCTTCCTTATTATATTACAGCGGCTATTGACCAGACGTCTTTTGTGACTTCTATGCGTTTGAATTATACGATTAATCCAAACTTAACCATTCAGTATTACGGACAGCCTTTTATTGCCAATGGCGTCTATTCAGATTTTAATTATGTGACTAATGCTGCAGCCAAACGCTTAGATGACCGAGTGGCTTTTTATGACGCACAGCAATTGAAAAAAGAAAATGGCAGTTACTTTGTAGATCAGGATAGAGACGGTTCTAGCGATTTTTCGTTTTCAGATCCTGACTTTTCTTTTGTTCAATTTAGGTCTAATCTCGTGATGCGTTGGGAGTATATTCCTGGATCTGAACTGTTTTTGGTTTGGTCACAGGGGGCTACAGGTTTTGCCAATCCAATGGATGGATTGGGTTTCAGTCTTAGGGATCAGATCCTAAATCAAAAATTAGAAAACACTTTTTTAATTAAAGCTACTTACAGGTTTGCCAGATAAATTATTCACCATAAACGGTGACTTAGTTAGCCGGTGTTTGGTCACTTTTTTAGTGGGCTTCTAGCCAGTTTTCACCTACCCCTAATTCTACGTCTAAAGGGACGGTGAGCGTAAACGCGTTTTCCATGGCAGATTTAACAAGTGCTTTGACTTGTTCTAGCTCTGGTTTGTACACATCAAAGACCAATTCATCATGTACTTGTAGAAGCATTTTTGTTCGTAACTTTTGGTCGTCTAGTGCCTTTTGAACGGCTATCATAGCCAACTTTATAATATCTGCGGCACTTCCCTGAATAGGCGCATTCACTGCATTTCGCTCTGCTGCACCTCTTACTATGGCATTGTTGGCGTTAATGTCTTTTAAATACCTTCTACGTCCTAATACTGTTTCCACATAACCATTTTCTCTGGCAAAATTTACTTGACTATTCATATAGGCCTTGAGCTTTGGATAACTTTCGTAATAGGTGTCTATGAGTGCTTTTGATTCTGCCCTGCTCAAATCTGTTTGGTTGCTGAGTCCAAAGGCAGATACACCATAGATAATACCAAAATTAACGGTTTTGGCATGGCTTCGCTGCTCCCTACTTACGGATTCTAGAGGCACATTAAATACTTTTGCTGCAGTGGCAGCATGTATGTCTGCGCCTTCTTTAAAGGCAGCGATCATATTGTCTTCTTCACTGAGTGCCGCTATGATCCTTAATTCTATTTGAGAGTAATCTGCTGCCAATAATAGGTGCTCTTGATCTCTTGGAATAAAGGCTTTTCTGATCTGTTTTCCCCTTTCTGTTCTGATAGGAATGTTCTGTAAATTTGGATTGTTGCTGCTCAATCTTCCCGTTGCGGCTACCGTTTGCATATAGTCTGTGTGTACCCTTCCTGTTTGAGCAGACACTTGGAGCGGTAGTGCGTCTACATAGGTGCTTTTCAGCTTAGCAAGCCCTCTGTATGCTAAAACATCGGCAATTATTTTGTGTTCTTTGGCCAAATAAGACAGTACATCTTCTGCGGTAGAGTATTGCCCTGTCTTGGTTTTTTTTGGTTTTTCTACCAACTGCATTTTTCCAAAAAGAATGTCGCCCAATTGTTTTGGAGAAGCAATATTAAAGGTTTCTCCTGCGGCCTCATAAATGTCTTTTTCTAATTGGAGAATATCCTTGTCTAAGGTTACAGATAGTTCGTTTAGAAAGGCCACATCTAGGTTAATGCCTTCTAATTCCATACCCGCCAATACCCTTAACAAGGGTGCCTCCATGTCTACGAAAAGAGACTCATTTCCTGCAGCCGCCAATTCTGTTTTGAATTGTTGTGCCAACTGAAAGCAAAGGTCTGCGTCTTCTACCGCATAGGCTACTTGCTGATCAAGCGCCACTTCTCTCATACTTATTTTTTGTTTTCCTTTTCCTATTAACGTCTCAATAGCTATGGGCGTGTAGTTTAAGTAAGTTTCGCTCAGAACGCTTAGGTTGTGTCTCATGTCTGGATTGATGAGGTAATGGGCCAACATAGTGTCAAAACAAGGGCCTTTTACTTCAATGCCATAACGGTGGAGTACCTTAAGGTCATATTTTAGATTTTGCCCTACCTTTTCAATGCCTTCGTGCTGGAAAAATGCTTTGAGTTCAGATAAGATTTCACTTGTTTCCTCCTGGTCTTCAGGAAGGGATATGTAGAATCCTTTATGGGCCTCCCAGCTAAATGCCAGACCAACAAGGTTCGCTTCTAAAGGATCTAGGCTGGTTGTTTCTGTGTCAAAACACACCTGAGGTTGTTGCAATAGTTTTTGGGTAAATAGTTTCATGCCCAGTCCTGGGCTTACCAATTGATAGTGGTGGGAAACTTCATTTATGGTTTTTCTTGAGCTGAATATTTGTACGCCATCTGTGCTGTTCTCAGCGGTGTCAAAAAGCCCAAATTGCCCACTTCCAGCGCTAGTAGCTTCTGCCTTTTTCTGACTGTTGGCCTCTGGATTGTTTGGGGTTTCTTTGGGTGCGAAAAACAACCTAAGAAATTGCTCCGTAAGCCTTCTAAATTCCAGTTTCTCAAAAATGGCCTGAACCTTTTCGCTATCTGGTGTGGAGAGCTCATAAGCGGCTGCATTAAAAGTAACGTCACAATGAATATTAATGGTGGCTAATTTTTTTGACAGTAAACCGAGTGCAGCGTTTTCAGAAACTTTTTCTTTCATTTTCCCTTTGAGCTGATCTGTGTTGGCCAAAAGGTTTTCCATGCTTCCAAAATCTGCCAAAAACTTTTTGGCTGTTTTTTCTCCTACGCCTGGAAGTCCTGGTATATTGTCACTGGCGTCTCCCATCATGCCTAAATAGTCTATGACTTGTTCAGGCCTTTCTACACCAAATCTTTTTTGAATCTCAGGAATCCCCCAAATTTCAATTCCATTCCCCATCCTTGCGGGACGATACATGAAAATATTTTCAGACACCAATTGACCAAAGTCTTTGTCCGGGGTGACCATAAAGACCTGGTAGTCTTCTTTTTCTGCCTGTTTGGCTAGCGTACCAATAATGTCGTCTGCTTCTAAGCCTTCTAAAACGACAACTGGGATGTGCATGGCCCTTAGAATTTCTTGAATATAAGGCACTGCGAGTCTAATAGCATCTGGCGTCTCTAATCTATTGGCTTTGTATGCTGGAAATAACTCGGTGCGTTCACTACTGCCGCCTTTGTCAAAGCATACCGCTAAATGGTCTGGTTGCTCTCTTTTAATTACATCGAATAAAGAATTCATGAACCCCATGATGGCAGAGGTGTCTTCCCCTTTAGAGTTAATTCTTGGATTTTTAATCAGTGCGTAATAGCCTCTAAATATTAAAGCATAGGCGTCTAAGAGGAAAAGTCTTTTTTTGGACATTCTAAAAAAATTATTGAGGACTCTATGTTAAAGTCCATTTTAGGGTGCGTTTTTACGCACACAATGATACATTAAATATAAGAAGTAGCCGGTCTGTTTTCTTGGCCAAAATGGTCGTAATAACTATAAGAGAATCCTGGTTGAATACAGAATGCGCCCGTTTCTCCCGCTTTGTTTAAAGCGATAAAGCCCACTTGAAAGTTGGCGTATTCAGGATTTTTTTTCACAATGCGGCCCACCGCTTCTTCACAGGCTTTTTGAGGGCTAAACCCTTGTCTCATGAGTTCTACGATTAAAAAACTACCCACTGATTTTACCACTTCTTCTCCCACCCCAGTAGCAGTTGCAGCACCTATTTCATTGTCTACAAATAGTCCGGCGCCAATAATGGGGGAATCACCAACACGACCAGCCATTTTGTAAGCCATACCGGATGTAGTACAAGCGCCAGAGAGGTCTCCGTTTTTGTCTATGGCCAGCATGCCTATAGTGTCGTGATTTTCAATATTTATAATGGGTTTGTATTGGGAGGTTATTTTCCAAGTTTCCCATTCAGCTTTTGATTGGGGCGTGAGTAAATTGTCTTTTTTAAAACCCATTTCATAGGCGAACTGTTCGGCTCCCTTCCCAGCTAACATCACGTGGGGCGTTTCTTCCATTACCTTTCTAGCCACATTGATAGGGTGGGCAATATTTTGTAAATAGACCACTGATCCGCAGTTTCCCTCGGCATCCATAATACAAGCGTCTAGAGTTACTTCTCCATCCCTGTCTGGTCTTCCGCCTTTTCCAACGGTCTGATTAGATAAATCGGACTCTTCTACCATGACCCCTTGTTCTACTGCATCTAAAGCAGTACCCCCATTAGAGATTACTTCCCATGACTTAGCAGTTGCGCGGTGAAAGTTCCAAGTACAGATGGTCAGCGGTTTTATTGCATCACTGCGTTTGGTGCTTTTCTTGCTTTCTTTGGCTAGTAGCGGCTGGGCGACTAGTGCTGTTGCACTCAGTCCTGCAGCTTGGAGGAATTTTCTTCTTTGCATTTGGTCGGTTGGTTTAGGAACGAAACAATTTGGACCACAAACGCTCTATCCATAGAATAATGCGGTCTACCATAGGAATCCAATATTTTATTAGGCCAATAAATGCGGCACATCCCAATACAATATATAGGTATCTCATTTCGTTTTATTTGTGGATTTAAAAATACAGATTTTAATGGAAACGTTTCGCTTATATTTGTATCAATTATGATTTTAGAAGTTTGTTGTAACTCGTTAGACTCAGCTTTAGCTGCCCAAAGTGCAGGTGCTCACAGAATTGAGTTTTGTACTGGCTTGGCGCTTGGTGGGCTTACACCTTCCATAGGCCTCCTAAAAGAGTATACTAAAATTATTTCACTGCCCACTAGGGTTTTGATTCGTCCAAGGGGAGGCGATTTTTCTTACACATCGGGAGAGTTTAATAGTATGCTGGAAGACATAGCGAAATGCAAGGAACTGGGTTTTGAAGGTGTTGTTTCAGGAATTTTAGCAGCAGAGGGTAGTTTAGATGTGGCCAGGACCGCTGCTTTGGTTGCAGCAGCCTCTGGAATGAAATTTACTTTTCACAGGGCTTTTGACTGGGTGTTAGACCCAAAAGAAACGCTCTTGAAATTATCTGAAATAGGAGTTCATACAGTACTAACTTCCGGAGCTGCTTCAAAAGCCTTAGACGGTTTGGATCAATTAAAAGATTTAAAAGCAATGAATACTGGGGTAGAAATTATGCCCGGAAGTGGTGTGACTGCTCAAAATGCCCTTATTTTTAAGAAAGCGGGCTTTAAAGCCATTCATATGTCTGGTGTGGCTACAGAAAAAGTGTTGGATCATTCGCCCAAAGTGTCTATGTATAGTGCTTCGCTACTGTCAGACACCCATAGATTTACCACCCAAGAAAATCGGGTTAAAGACGTATTGTCCCTAATCAATAGTCCTTACTAAAGTCTTATCTTTGTTTAAAAAAAAATATGCGTTGGTTGTTTTTTGTGCTTTTTTATGTGGGTTTTGCCTGGTACTGCTATTATGCCTTTAAAACCGTCTTTAAAAGCCCTTTGTTCTCAGGTTTCTATGTTATTTCTGCCCTTTTAGTACTCGCATTTTTTCTCTTCCATTTTGCTTTTTCCCCCGTGGAATTTAGGGTGTCGAATCCTTATAAGTCCTATGCAATGGGGTTAGTGGGTAGTTGGTTTTTATTTAGTATCGCAGTAGTTATTTTTTTACTATTTGAAGATATTTTTAGATTTATGTGGGCTGGAATAGTGAAGTTATTTCATTGGGAGCGAGCTGTGGTTATTCCTTCGAGAAGACGTTTTATTAGTGCCTTAGCCTTGGGTATTGCCGCCCTACCTTTTGGGGCCTTACTTTATGGAATGTTCCGAGGAAAATACCGTTACAAGGTACTGGAATACGTCCTTACTTTTGAAGATTTACCTGAGGCTTTTGACGGCTACAAGATCAGCCAAATTTCAGATATTCACTCGGGTAGTTTTGACAATGCAGAAAAAATAGCTTACGGAATTGATCTGATTAACCAACAGCAATCAGACGTTCTTTTTTTTACAGGAGATCTTGTCAATAATACGGCCAGTGAGATGGAACCATGGATGTCTGCTTTTTCAAAGTTGAAAGCCAAAGACGGGGTATTTTCTGTATTGGGGAATCATGATTATGGAGACTATGTTTCCTGGACTTCTCCAGAAGCTAAGGAGGCCAATCTAAATAGGCTCAAAGAAATTCAGCAAGAAATGGGCTTTAAGCTCCTTTTGAATGAGCACAAATACATTGAGAGAAATGGAGAGAAAATAGCCATTGTAGGGGTGGAGAATTGGGGAAAAGGAGGCTTTAAGAAAGCGGGAGACCTCAATAAGGCTATTGCTGAGATTAAAGAAAACGATTTTAAGATATTGTTGTCACACGACCCTTCCCATTGGGAGGCAGAGGTCATTCCTCATGCACAGCATTTTCATTTAACCTTGAGCGGTCATACCCATGGAATGCAATTTGGGATTGAAATTCCAGGATGGATTAAATGGAGTCCTGTAAAATGGCGGTACAAGCAATGGGCAGGAATATACAAAGAGCTGGGCCAATACATTAATGTCAATAGGGGCTTTGGGTTCTTGGGCTACCCTGGAAGGGTAGGTATATGGCCAGAAATCACGGTGATTACCCTAAAAAAGTCGGTTTAAGTGGTGTTTTAGGTTTTTTTATTACATTTGATTGTATTATAAATAAATGCTATGTCAAAATTTGGCGAATTAATAGACTTAAATGTTCCAGTCCTTATAGATTTTTATGCAGATTGGGATGCGTCTTCACAGTCTATGCACGAAGTGCTTAGAAGTGTTGCTGCTGCTATTGGAGACAAAGGAAAGGTCATTAAAATAGATGCAGACAAAAACAAAGATTTAGCAGCCGCTTTAAGGGTCAGTACATTGCCTACACTAATGGTGTACAAAGGTGGTGAGATGGTTTGGCGCCAAAGCGGAGAACAAGATGCTGTAACCCTTATGGGTATTATAGAAGAATACGCCTAAATCCCTCACAATTTTAGTGGACTAATACGGTGCTATTCTAGCAAACTATCTAATAGAATGGTTTCGTTGGAATGCGCTGCTTCAAAGCGGTTAATTTCTTCTTCAGCTCCCTCGTAGAAATGAGAGAACTTGTCCATAAATACCTCAAATTCAAGCCTTTCTTCTTGGGTAATTTCAGGACTGTCTCCTATGGACAACACGTCTAAGATCCTTCGGTAACCCTCCAAGTTTTCAATAATATTTTGAATGCTGTTATACTGATCAGTAATATCCATTGCCGCATAATAATTCAAGTGGTCTTGGTAAATATTTTTGAGATCTTGAAAAATACCCCTCGCTTCTTCGGGGGCTCCTACAGCGTAATAACCCTCAATAAATGGGACCACAAAGTTGTAGTAATCAAAACCTTTTAGAGGCATGTTTTTCATGCCAATATCTAAAATCTCTTTAGCCTCACTCAATTTATTTTCTCCAATCAGGGTTTCTGTTAGTCTGGCAAGGTTGCTTCTAAAAGACAATCCTTGCACCCTTGTTTGGGTGTCAATATAAACTTCTGGATCACCTGAATTTCCCCATTCCCAACTTTTCACTATGTCTGTCATGGTCTCAGTGTCTATTCTACCCATTTCAAAAACACTTTCGTATTTGGTTTTAATAGGGACCAATTTATAGGCCAAACCATCTAATTGGAGGTAGTCTTTCATCCACAAATACTCTCCAGCTTCAAAACTTCCTCCTGAAAAGTAGAGGGGCCTTTTCCAATCATTATTGGCCAAAAGATCCAGCATGAGTAACCTGTTTTTTGGTAGGGCAGATTTAGGCAGGTCAATGTCTATATAATCTACAATTAAGGCGCTGTCTTTGGCTTTCACCAGGCCACTGGCCAATACATTTTCTTTGTTTACAGGAACCCTGATTTTATTTGTTGGGTAGTACACAATATCTAGGTTGCTTTCAGAGTACTGACTCAAGTCTGCACCTTGTGCTCCTAAGAGGTATTTAAATTTTGTTTGGGGCTTGTCGCTGCCCACCCAATTTAAAAAGTCCTTAATGTCCCATCGTTTGTCTGTTACTTCTTGGAAATAAATGGCATCTCTATTGCCATAGTGGTACAGATCGTGGGTGAGTTGAGAAGGTATGGGATCACTTTCATATGCCTTTCTCTTCATTTGATCTATATACCAATCTGTTGCAAAAAGGCTGGTGTTAATGACCCTAACATCTGTTCTGTATCCCTCAATTTCTTGGGCGTACCAGAGTGGAAAAGTGTCGTTGTCTCCAATGGTAAATAATATGGCACCACTATCTTTTTGGGTAGAGTTCAGATAAGCTTTGGCCGAACTCTGTGCCGTTTTTCTGTTAGACCTATCGTGGTCGTCCCAGTTTTGGAATCCCATAAGCGCAGGTACCGCTAAAAAACACAATCCAACCACGGCTGGGGAAAGCCAGGCCTTTTTAGTGAACGAAGATAATTCGTTAAACAGCCCGTACACCCCTAAACCAATCCAAAGGGCAAAAATATAAAATGAGCCTACCAGCGAGTAGTCGCGCTCTCTGGGTTGAAAAATAGAAGGGTTGGTGTAAAATTGTATGGCCAGACCTGTAAACATAAAGAACACAAACAAGGTCCAAAATTGTTTTTTGTCTTTTTTAAGCTGGAACAGTATGCCAATAATGCCCAGCAGTAAAGGCAGGAAAAAATAGGTATTTCTTCCCTTATTGTTTAAAAGATCAGCAGGTAAATTCTCTTGGCTTCCCAATCTAGGACTGTCTATAAAAGAAATGCCACTAAGCCAGTTCCCGTGATTGTCATAACGTCCCTGTATGTCGTCTTGTTTTCCTGTGAAATTCCACATAAAATAACGCCAATACATATAATTGAATTGGAAAGAAAACATATAATTAATATTATCCATTAGGGTCGGTGGAATAACGTCTATATAGTCTCTAAATTCTCTTAAAAAAGAAATGTATTGTTCTACATCAATCTCTCCTTTTTCTAAGCCATTTTTAAATTGCCCCACGGTAGAGGTCAATTCTTTATTGCCTAAATAATCTCTTTTAATACTAAATTTCAGCGGTCCAAAATAGCGCATATAATTTTCAGCGTTTTGTTCGCTCCACATCCTGGGTAATAAGCCCTCATGTGCAGGGTCTGATCCTTGTAGCGCTCCTTGAAAATGATTCACTATCACATATTTCCCTGTGGCGTAATCTTTTTCATATTTAGGTTTGTCGTCTTTTTCAATACTTGCAGTACTAAATGCGTTGGAGTAGTAAGCGCCATAGACTGGACTGTCTACACCCGGGTATTGTTCTCTGTTGTAATAAGCCAATAGGGAACGAGCGTCTGAAGGATCATTCTCATTAATGACCACCCCAGCGTTTGCCCTAATGGGTAGCATAAGCCAAGAAGAAAAGCCTAAAATCAGAAACATTAAAGAAAGCACTATGGTATTGGCAGCGACCATTTGCTTTGATCTTGTAAACTTTAAAGCGTAATAAAAAGCACCCACAAATACTCCAGCCATTATGATGGAGCCAGAATTAAAAGGCAATCCAAAATTGTTTACAAAAAACACTTCAGACCAACCAAACGCTTTTAGTACATAGGTTAGAGAGAATTTATAGACCAGCATTAACAAGCCAACTACAGCGATATTGGCCAATAGAAAGTTTTTTACGGTGGTGGTTTTGTATTTTTTAAAGTAATAAAGTAAACCTATAGAAGGAATGGCTAGAAAGCCCATGAATTGAATCCCAAAAGTAAGTCCCACTATAAAAGAGATCAGTACAAGCCATTTATCTCCCCTGTCTGTATCCAAGTTGTCGGTCCATTTTAAACCCATCCAAAGCAATAATGCCATGATTAAACTGGCCATGGCGTAAACTTCCGTCTCAACGGCATTAAACCAAAAACTGTCAGAATAGGCAAATGCCAATGATCCAACAAGCCCACTTCCTAAAATAGCTATGGCTTGTGAATTGGACAATTCAGTTGTTTTTCCAACCAATTTTCTAAGTAAATTGGTAGTGGTCCAAAACATGAATAAAATGGTGAATGCAGAAGAGACACCAGATACATAATTGACCATTCTGGCAATTTCTGTAGGCTCCAAAGCAAACATGGCAAAGAATGCCCCAATCATCTGAAGCAATGGCGCCCCTGGCGGATGCCCAATTTGAAGTTTGGCTGAAGTCGCTATGTATTCCCCTGCATCCCAGAAGCTACCCGTAGGTTCAACAGTGAGGGCATAAGTGATCAAAGCTATAAAGAAAACCACCCATCCTAAACGGCGGTCCCAAAGGTCAAAATCTTTTGAAAACATGTGTTTGTTTTTTGTAACAGAGCGAAATTACTAATTAATATGTTTATGCGGGCTTTAAATTTTGAAAGCTTTAACAGCTTTTAGGTCCCTAAAAATCACTTTTTAAGCCTGTGTGCAACGGAAAATTGCCATCTGACGAATGTCTTTGGAAAAAAAAGAAAAGTTTTGTTTTGATAATACAAACTTTGTTTTAAATTTGCAGCCTCTTATACGGTAGTGGTCTATGGTGTAATTGGTAACACAGCTGTTTTTGGTACAGTCGTTCAAGGTTCGAGTCCTTGTAGACCAACAAAAAAACCCAAAGTTTTCGCTTTGGGTTTTTTATTGTATTATGCCTAAAATATTGTATATTTGTGGCGATTAAATGATAAAGGAATAAGAGGGGACCAAAAGTCCCCTCTTTTATTACCCATAAATCTATGTTCGAAAAAGAAGTAAGGACCTTATTAGATGCAGCGTTGGAAGAAAATCCATCACTATTTTTAATAGATTTTAAAGTTACAACAGACAAGAAAATCTCCGTGGTTTTAGATGGAGATACTGGTGTGACACTTCAAGATTGCATGAATGTGAGTAGGGCTATTGAGCATAATTTAGATAAAGAGACCATTGATTTTGGATTGGATGTGGCCTCTGCAGGAGCTACAACTCCTTTGGTAATGCCCAGACAGTACAAAAAAAACCTTCAGCGATCTTTAACAGTTCGTACCGAAAATGAAGTGGTAGAAGGGAATTTAATCCAAATTCTAGACCACGGCATAGTATTGCAGTGGAAAGCTAGAGAACCCAAGCCAATAGGCAAAGGAAAAGTAACCGTGACTAAAGAACAAGAAATTGCTTTTACAGATATTAAAGAAGCAAAAGTGAACCTTAAATTTTAATAGATAGCAAGATGGAAAATATTGCACTTATTGAATCTTTCTCAGAATTTAAAGATGACAAGTTTATTGACAGAGTAACCCTAATGGCCATTTTAGAAGAGGTTTTTAGGAGTGCCTTAAAAAAGAAATTTGGATCAGATGATAATTTTGATATTATCATTAACCCGGACAAAGGGGATTTAGAGATTTGGAGAAACAGAGTAGTAGTAGAAGATATAGATGTGATGGACCCTAATGAGGAGATATCTATCACTGAAGCTAGAAAGATTGAGCCGGATTTTGAAGTAGGGGAAGATGTTTCTGAAGAGGTAAAGTTAATTGACTTGGGTAGAAGGGCTATTTTGGCATTGCGTCAAAATTTAATAGCCAAAATCCATGAGCATGACAATACCACGATCTACAAGCAATTTAAGGATTTAGAGGGAGAGATATACACCGCTGAGGTGCACCATATTAGACACCAGGCTATTATTCTTTTAGATGACGAAGGAAACGAAATTATCCTTCCGAAAGACAAGCAAATTCCAGCAGATTTCTTTAGAAAAGGAGACAATGTTAGGGGTATTATTGAAAGTGTAGAATTAAAAGGAAACAAGCCTTCCATTATTATGAGTAGGACTTCTCCGCTGTTTTTAGAGCAATTGTTCTTTCAAGAAATTCCAGAAGTTTTTGATGGTTTAATCACCATTAAAAAGGCGGTTCGTATCCCTGGAGAAAAGGCCAAAGTAGCCGTAGATTCTTACGACGATCGTATAGATCCAGTAGGTGCCTGTGTGGGTATGAAAGGATCTAGAATTCACGGAATAGTCAAAGAATTGGGCAACGAGAACATAGACGTGATTAACTGGACAAATAACCCTACCTTATTAGTGACAAGGGCTTTGAGTCCAGCCAGGGTCTCTTCTGTAAAATTAGACGACGAAAAAATGACTGCCCAAGTGTACCTTAAGCCAGAAGAAGTTTCTAAGGCTATTGGTCGTGGGGGACACAACATTAGATTGGCGGGTCAATTGACTGGTTATGAAATAGACGTATTTAGAGAAGGGGTAGAGGAAGATGTTGAGTTGACAGAATTCTCAGATGAAATAGAGGCATGGATTATTGATGAATTGTCTAAGATCGGTTTGGATACAGCGAGAGCGGTATTAGAGCAAGATGTAGAAGATCTGGCAAAGAGAACAGATCTAGAAGAGGAAACAATTTTAGATGTTGTTAGAATTCTTAAAGAAGAATTAGAAGGTTAAGCAGTAAGATAATACACAAATAATTAAAGGATTTCATCCTTGAACCTATTTCATTATTTATATTAGCAGAAAAATACTAGTAAGCACAAATTTTTTTTATGGCAGAGAATGCAACCATTAGGCTTAATAAAGTCCTAAGAGAATTAAACATTTCACTGGATAGAGCGGTAGACTACCTAGCGGCTAATGGGCATGCTATTGAGGCAAGGCCTACCACTAAAATATCAGAAGAAGTGCATCAGGTTCTTTTAGATCAGTTCCAAACGGATAAGAGCAAGAAAGTTGCTTCTAAGGAAGTGGGTGAAGAAAAGAGAAAAGAAAAGGAAGCTATTAGGGTAGAGCTTGAAAAAGAGCAAGAAGACAAGCGTTTGGCCAGAGAGGCTAGAGCCAATGAGGTGGTTAAAGCAAAAGGAACACTTTCCGGAACAACGACCGTGGGTAAGATTGACCTGGATACTCCAACTAAAAAAGATGTGCCTGCACCAGAAGCAGTAAAAGAAGCAGTTGCTGCTCCTAAAGAAGCAGCCCCTAAAGCAGCACCAAAGCAAGAAGTAATTAAGGCAGCAGCACCTAAAGCTACTGGACTTAAAATAGTATCGGCTGCGCCAGCAGCCAAAGCAATAGAAAAAGCCCCGCTTGCAGAAATGCCTCAAAAAGAGGCCGTTTTACCGGCCAAGGCTGAGGCAGAAATAAAAGAGGAAACGCTTAAAGTTCCAGTAGCTAAAGAGGTATCTCCAGCGGCTACAGAGACCACTCCAGCAGCTCAGCCATTAGCAGAAGCGGAACAGTCCACAGGATCTATTGCCACGCAGTATAAGAAATTGAGTGGGCCCAAAATTATGGGCGACAAAATAGATTTGTCACAATTTAATAAGCCTAAGAAGAAACCAGTGGCTTCTTCTAACAATGACGACAACAAGAAAAGACGCAAAAGAATAGTATCTCCTTCTGGAGGTCCTGGTGCAGCCGCAGCCGCTCCAAGACAAAGAGGAACGGGGCCTAGAGGCAAAGCAGCCGCTGGGCAACGCTTAAGTACTGCCCCTAAGGTAGAGCCTACAGAAGAAGAAGTACAAAAGCAAGTACGAGAAACCCTAGAGAAATTACAAGGGAAATCTAAGAAAGGAAAAGGGGCTAAGTACCGTCGAGACAAACGTGATTCTCACAGAGAGCAGACGGAAAAAGACTTAGAACAGCAAGAATTGGAAAGCAAAATCCTAAAAGTGACTGAGTTTGTTACGGCAAATGAAGTAGCTACTATGATGGATGTGTCTACCACGCAAATTATTTCTGCCTGTATGTCTCTTGGAATCATGGTGACCATGAACCAGCGTCTAGATGCAGAGACATTATCTATTGTTGCAGACGAATTTGGGTATCAGGTGGAATTTGTCACGGCAGATATTGAAGAAGCAATTGTTGAGGTAGAAGACGCTGCAGAAGATTTGGTGACAAGAGCGCCAATTGTAACGGTAATGGGTCACGTAGATCACGGTAAAACTTCCCTGTTAGATTATATTAGAAAAGAGAATGTTATTGCAGGAGAGAGTGGTGGAATTACCCAGCATATTGGTGCCTATGGAGTGACTTTAGACGGAGGTCAAAAAATCGCCTTCTTAGATACCCCTGGTCACGAAGCCTTTACGGCCATGCGTGCTCGTGGTGCTCAGGTAACAGATATTGCTATTATAGTAGTTGCTGCGGACGACGACATTATGCCGCAAACAAAAGAGGCTATTAGCCATGCACAAGCTGCTGGTGTCCCCATTATATTTGCGATAAACAAAATAGATAGACCTGCTGCCAATCCAGACAAGATTAAAGAAGGGCTGGCTCAGATGAATTTATTGGTAGAAGACTGGGGAGGTAAGATACAATCCCACGATATTTCTGCTAAAACAGGATTGGGTATTAAAGAGCTTTTAGAAAAAGTCTTGCTAGAAGCAGAGCTTTTAGAATTAAAGGCCAATCCAGAAAAACGTGCTGTAGGTACAGTAGTAGAGGCTTTCTTAGATAAAGGAAGGGGCTATGTTTCTACCGTATTGGTACAGGCAGGAACCCTTAAGATAGGAGATTATGTATTGGCGGGAACTTGTAGTGGTAAAGTAAAAGCCATGCAAGATGAACGTGGGCAAAATATAATGGAGGCTGGACCGTCTACACCAATATCTGTATTGGGATTAGATGGTGCACCACAAGCCGGAGATAAATTCAATGTCTTTGAAGACGAACGTGAAGCCAAGCAAATTGCGACCAAGCGTTCTCAATTAATGAGAGAGCAGTCTGTGAGAACCCAGCGTCACATTACCTTAGACGAGATTGGAAGGCGTATTGCCCTTGGAGACTTTAAGGAGTTGAATGTAATCTTGAAAGGAGATGTGGATGGTTCTGTAGAAGCATTGACAGATTCGTTCCAGAAACTCTCTACAGACGAGATACAAGTAAATATCATCCATAAAGGGGTAGGGCCTATTACAGAGTCAGACGTCTTATTGGCTTCTGCATCAGATGCGATAATTATTGGATTTAATGTACGTCCAATGGGTAATGCCAGGTCTATTGCAGATAAGGAAGAAATAGACATTAGAATGTACTCTATTATCTACGATGCTATTAATGAGCTCAAAGATGCTATGGAGGGTATGTTGTCTCCAGAGATGAAAGAGGAGATTACAGGTACTGCAGAGATCAGAGAGACCTTTAAGATTTCTAAGGTGGGTACTATTGCAGGTTCTATGGTCTTGACTGGTAAAATCTTTAGGAATTCAAACATCCGTTTGATTAGAGATGGAGTGGTTATATATACTGGAACACTGTCTTCTTTAAAACGTTTCAAAGACGACGCCAAAGAGGTAGCTAAAGGCTATGACTGTGGATTGCAAGTAAAGAATTACAACGATATTAGAGAATTAGATATTGTAGAAGCTTTCCAAGAAGTAGCGGTAAAGAAGAAATTAAAATAATCTGGCCTCACGGCCGATGCACAAAAAAAGAGCCCTTCAAAGGGCTCTTTTTTTTGTTAGTGCTAAAACCACTCTTTCTAGTTGTGCGCTCTAGTTGTTTTTTATAAGCTGAGGCTTTAAAAGAACGGCGGCAGGATATTTTTTACGAACTGCAATGAGATTTCTCTCTGCCGTTAACCTTGTTTTAAATGAGCCAATTCTAAGCCTAAAGCTAGGCGATTCAAAATCTATGCTTTTGGGCCATTCGGCAAAGCTTTCGTCTAGATTTTCTAAAAGTGCTTCTGTTTGGTCTAGTGGACCTGAGTAGATTTGAATGCGATAGTCTCCCCGGGCTTTTTGGTAGTTTATATAAGCCGCTAAAAGTGCTGTATGTTTTTCAGAAGTACTGAGTACAACACTGTCTTTTTCTATTTTAATAGGCTGCTCTTGTGCTGAAGAAAATCCTGTAAAAAAGAATAAGAATGGAAGGATATAAAAGGGTTTGTGTTTCATTTTGTTTCACGAAAAAGTGTTTTTCAAAGGTAACTTATTACAAATCAAAGCTAAAAAAAAATAATTATTTAGAATGTTTATAAATTAGCAAAATCTACTCTGAAATGGCTTAATAAAATAAGTTCTATGTCGTATTTTTGTGCTCAAATTTACTGTGCCGATACTTGCTTTTTTATTCTTAAATAGTGAATATCGTGCCAAACCTGAAGATTACAATATCTAATAATATGAAAAAGGTGACATACCGCAATCTCGTTTCTTCATTTCTAGGGTTGTTTCTAGTGGCATTAACACTGGTCCCTCAAAATCTTTCTGCTCAAGACCAGTCTTCTGGTGACCCTGTTAAAGGGAAGCAATTATTCAATCAAAACTGTGCTGCGTGTCATGCCTTGAACAGGAAAATGACAGGACCTGCTCTTGCTGGAGTTACGGCCAAGTACGAGGGTGATAAAGAATGGTTGTATGCTTGGATTAAGAACAACAACAGTTTAATTAAGGCAGGTGATGAGCGTGCTTTGGCTATTTACAACGAGTACAATCAGGCGGCTATGACTGCTTTCCCTACTTTGAGTAATGAAGACATTGACAATATTCTTGCCTACACAGACGCACCTGCTCCTGCTCCGGCTGCTGCAGCTGTTGCTGCAACTGCTGCTGCTCCAGTAGCTGCTTCTGGAATTTCAAATGAAGTGATTCTTGGTGCATTAATGCTGGTATTTGGTTTGCTAGTAATGATGTTGTATTTAGTGAATAAAACACTGAGAAGCATTGCTGAGGCCAATGGTGTTGTTTACGAGACGGAAGAGAAAGAGGTGCGCATGCCAATATGGTTGGCTTTTGCCAAGAACCAATTCTTGGTGTTAGTGACTGTAATTTTCTTATTGCTTTCAAGTGCATATTATGTTTACGGTTTCCTAATGCAAGTTGGGGTAGATCAAGGTTACGCTCCGGTACAGCCTATACACTACTCTCATAAAATTCACGCTGGAGATAATAAAATTGAGTGTACTTACTGTCACTCATCTGCTAGAGTGTCTAAGCACTCTGGAATACCTTCTTTGAATGTGTGTATGAACTGCCACAAATCTATATACGAGTATAAAGGTAACCCAGAAGGACCAACTCAAGATGATTTGGCGAATGGTTATACCAACGAGTTTTATACCAAGGAGATTAAAAAGCTATACAAAGCGGTTGGATGGGATGAAGAGACCCAGCAATACACTGGGGAGAGCCAGCCTGTAGAATGGGTTAGAATTCATAACCTTCCAGACTTTGCCTATTTCAATCACTCGCAGCACGTTTCAGTGGCTGGCGTGGCTTGTCAGACTTGTCATGGTCCTGTAGAGGAAATGGAGATCATGTATCAGTACAGTCCATTGACTATGGGTTGGTGTATTGACTGTCACAGAGAGACTAATGTGAAGGTAGAAGGAAATGCTTACTACGACAAAATTCACGAGGCACTTTCACAGAAGTATGGTGTAGACAAACTTACTGCGGCCCAAATGGGTGGTTTAGAATGTGGTAAGTGTCACTACTAGAAATTAAGATTTAGAAAAAAAAGAAGCTAATTACAGAGATAATATTATGTCATCAAACAAAAAATACTGGAAGAGTGAAGCAGAGCTTTCTGCAAACGACGCCATGATTGAGACGCTAAAACAAAACGAGTTTGTAGAGCAAATCCCTACAGGGGAATTTTTATCTGACAAACAAACCCTGGCTACTTCCAATACCAATAGAAGAGATTTCTTAAAGTATGTAGGATTTAGTACTGCAGCAGCTTCATTGGCTGCTTGTGAGGGTCCTGTTATTAAGTCTATTCCTTATGTAGTTCAGCCGGAGCAAATCATTCCTGGTGTAGCCAATTTTTATGCTACCACCATTGCCAATGGATTTGACTTTGCTTCTATTCTTGTAAAGACAAGAGAAGGAAGGCCTATAAAAGTAGAAAACAATAAAGATGCTCAGGTTAAAGGAACGGCCAATGCAAGGGTTCAGGCCTCTATATTGTCATTGTATGACAGTGCTCGTTTACAAGGGCCATTATTCAATGGTGCTCCTTCTGAATGGTCAGACTTAGACGCTGCAGTTGTATCTGCATTAGCAAATGCTAAAGCCAGTGGTAAGAAAGTGGTATTTCTTACCCCTACCTATGCAAGTCCAAGCATGTCTAAATTAGTAGCTGAATTTGCGCAAGGGCAGGATCAAGTTTCTCATGTGGTTTATGACGCTATTTCTGAATCTGCTGCACTGGACGCTTTTGAGGCAGTGACAGGAGAAAGGGCTTTGGCAGATTATCATTTAGAGAAAGCATCTGTGATTGTATCTTTTGGTGCAGATTTCCTAGGGGATTGGCAAGGTGGTGGTTTTGACGCAGGTTATGCCAAAGGCAGAATTCCAAGTGCAGGCCAAATGTCACAGCATTTCCAGTTTGAATCTAATATGACGCTTTCAGGTGCTGCTGCAGACAAAAGAGTGCTGTCTAATTCAGCACAACAAGCTCAGGCTTTGGCCGCACTATACGAAATTGTAACAACAGGAGCTACGTCAGTAGCACTTCCTGAAAACATAATGGCTGCTGTAAAAGCAGCTGCTAAAGCGGTTGTTAAAGCTGGTGATAATGCTGTGGTATTAACAGGTATTGACAGTGTAGAAGCCCAGTCTTTGGTATTGGATCTAAACGCTTCTTTAGAAAGTGTTGCCTTCGATATGGAGGCACCCCGTTATGTTCGCGGTGGCAGTGATAAGGCGTTACAGTCTTTAGTTGCAGAGATGAGTGCTGGTGGAGTTGGGTTATTGGTGATAGACGGTGTTAATCCTGTGTATAGTTTACCTAATGCAGCTGAATTTAAAGCAGCGCTTTCAAATGTTGGCACAACGGTGGCTTTTTCTACCATGCCTAATGAAACCACTGCATCTGTTCAGTGGGTTGGAGCTGCATCACATTACCTGGAATCTTGGGGAGATGTAGCGGTTAAAAAAGGACATTATAGCCTTACACAGCCTACTATTAAAGAATTATTTGACACCAGACAATTCCAAACAGCACTAATGAAGTGGACTGGAATAGAAGGTACATATTACGACTATATTAAAAACAATTGGGAGGCGACTATTCTTGGCGCTTCTGTATGGAACAAGGCCCTTCATGATGGTGTGTATGTAGGTGCTTCAGCGGCAACCAAAATGGTTTCTGCTATAGATGCTTCTGCACAACTTAAGGCGCTTAAAGCGGCAACTGCTCCTACAATGGAGTTGGTATTGTACGCTAAAACTGGCATGGGTGACGGCCAAGAAGCCAACAACCCTTGGCTACAAGAGTTTCCAGACCCTATCACAAGGGTATCTTGGGATAATTATGCTACCGTTTCAAAAGCAGACGCGGCTAGTTTTGGTCTTGTTAATGAGAATGTGGCTAATGGTGGATTAAATGGAAGCTACATTAGTCTCACAGTCAATGGAGCTACCTTATCTCAGGTACCTGTAATTATTCAGCCAGGTCAGGCGCCAGGAACCATTGGTTTGGCCTTAGGTTATGGAAAGACAGCAGGCTTAAAAGAAGAAATGCAAGTAGGGGTTAATGCTTTTGCTTTGTATAATGATTTTTCAAGAACCCAGGAGGTTTCTGTTGCTAAAGAGGGAGGTATGCACGAGTTTGCTTGTGTTCAACTTCACAAAACCCTTATGGGACGTGGTGACATCATTAAAGAAACAACCCTAGAGGTCTTTAATACTAAAGACGCAAAATATTGGAATCCACAGCCTATGGTGTCTTTAGACCACCAGGAGGTTGAGGCTACTTCTGTAGATTTATGGGATTCATTTGACAGGTCTATAGGACACCATTTTAACCTGTCTATTGATTTGAATGCCTGTACTGGATGTGGGGCTTGTGTGATTGCATGTCATGCAGAAAACAACGTGCCTGTAGTGGGTAAAGAAGAAATCAGAAAATCTAGGGATATGCACTGGTTGCGTATTGACAGATACTATTCTTCAGAAGACACTTTTGAAGGAGATAATGAGAAGAAAGATAATTTTGACGGACTTACTGGAGACAACGGTTCACTAGGAGGTTTTGGAGAGTTGGAAGATCCGTCTGCCAATCCTCAAGTGGCCTTCCAGCCTGTTATGTGTCAGCACTGTAACCATGCACCATGTGAGACGGTATGTCCTGTGGCTGCAACGTCGCACTCTAGGCAAGGTCAAAACCACATGGCATACAACCGTTGTGTGGGTACCCGCTACTGTGCCAACAACTGTCCTTATAAAGTGAGGCGTTTTAACTGGTTCTTGTACAATAACAATGACGAGTTTGACTACCACATGAACAATGACCTTGGTAAGATGGTCATTAACCCAGATGTTAACGTTCGCTCTCGTGGTGTTATGGAGAAATGTTCTATGTGTATTCAAAAAACACAGAAAACTATTCTAGACGCTAAAAGAGATGGTCGTGAAATTAAAGACGGTGAATTCCAAACCGCCTGCTCTGCAGCTTGTGGAAACGGTGCAATGGCATTTGGAGATATTAATGACAAGCATTCTAAGGTGGCAACACTCAAAGAGAGTGATCGTATGTATCATTTATTAGAACATGTTGGGACCAAGCCTAATGTAATCTATCACGTAAAAGTACGTAACACAACAGAAGCATAACACACAATAAAGGAACATAACTATACTATAAATTATGGCGTCGCATTACGAAGCACCTATACGAAAACCACTTGTTGTTGGAGACAAAGGTTACCACGATGTAACTTTAGACATTGTAGCTCCTGTTGAGGGAACTGCAAACAAACAATGGTGGATCGCATTTTCAATTGCTCTAGTAGCATTTTCATGGGGATTGGGTTGTATTATTTACACCGTCTCAACAGGAATTGGCACCTGGGGTCTGAATAAGACTGTTGGTTGGGCCTGGGATATTACCAACTTTGTTTGGTGGGTAGGAATTGGTCATGCCGGTACCTTAATTTCAGCCGTGTTATTACTCTTCAGGCAAAAATGGCGTATGGCCATTAACCGTTCTGCAGAGGCCATGACTATTTTCTCAGTAATTCAAGCAGGTTTGTTTCCAATCATACACATGGGTCGCCCATGGTTGGCTTATTGGGTACTCCCTATTCCG
>ERZ651770.300-NODE-300-length-25334-cov-3.588748_pt1 | contig 25334 bp, 40 predicted proteins | sample MGYA00514756_ERZ651770 | MGnify/ENA metagenome assembly ERZ651770
TTTTGATGGACTAGACACGAAAGGTCTAGTCGTAATGGGCACACTCTTAGGAGGAGCAACAGTAGCGTCTGCATTTGGTGGTGGCAAAGATGCGGCTAAAGGACTCGCATTCATGGGTCTTGGCATTAGCGGTTTCTTAGCAGGTCTGTTAGCAGGCGATCTTCTGTTTGCAGGAGTGAATGCACTCGGAGTAAGTTTAGATTTTAATAATGTAAAGACTATGCTCACTGGTTTCTCTTCAGCTATAGGAGCATTGACTCTTCCTGCTGTAGCCGCACTAGGAGCCCTGATGGCAGGTGGTGCGATTGTTGGATATTCTCCACTTAAAGCAAAATCACTAGCTAAAGGTCTATTTGCGATTAGTGCAGGAATGGTAGCATTAATGGCAGGGTTTGCCGCTACTGATCTTGTTGGAGCAGGTGCTTTAGCGTTAGGCGCAAATGCTGATTTCGGTAATGTTCAGAAGTTGATGACTGGATTCTCTGCGGCTGTTGGATCACTAGACACTAAATCTGTTGCTACACTAGGCACACTTTTAGCCGCAGGTGGTGCATTAGGCGCAATAACAACTAATAAAATGAAAGCTAAGTTCGTTTTAGGAGCTGGAGCTTTAGCCGCATCGATTGTAGCATTCATGGGTGCATTTGCTGTAGGAGATGCAGGTGTTGCCGCATTAGGAGCAGATGGTTCATCAATTGCTACACTAGTTAGCAATTTTGGAATAGCGATTGACTCTCTCAGCGACTCATCAATTAAAACTCTAGGCACACTAATCGGTGTAGGTGGAGTTTTAGGAGCAGTAACAGCCGCAACGGGTGGAGCAGGCGCCGCAGTGTTTGCAGGCATACCAGCTTTAGGTGCATCTATAGCGGGATTCTTTTTAGCGTTTGAAGGAATGGCCGCTCTCGGTGGTCTATTAGGAGCAGACGGATCAAATACAAAAACTCTGTTAGCAAATTTCGGTGACGGAATTGGGGCACTTACTGGCTTAGATATGACCAACGCTGAAAATGTTGGAGCAGGCTTAGTATCTCTAGCCGCAGGCATGACAGCATTCTTTGCCGCTAACGCAATCGGAGGAGTAGTTGATTTCTTTGGAGGAGTCAAAGCGGCGTTCAAAAATTCTTGGAACTGGTTATGGGGAACTGAATCTAAAACAAAAAGTCCATTTCAAGGAATGCTTGATGCTCTAGAACCACTTAAGAGTTTAGACGATGCCATTATAACTAAGATGGATAGATTTGGCATTGCAATTGATAATTTTGTCAGTAGTTTTGAAGGATTAAAGAACGTTGATGCTTCTGCTGGATCAGCATCGCTAGGAAAACTTATCGCAGACATCGGAGCTGTCCTAGCAATGATGGACAGTCTCATGAAAGGCGGTACATACGACACTGGTACTGGTCCAGCGTTTAGATTATTCGGTAATAAAAGAGGACTCATAGACTTTGGTCCTGGTTTAGATAGTTTAGACGAACCTACTTTGTCTAGATTGACAAATGGAGTTGATGGTTTGCGTAACGCACTTGGTAGAAGTCAAGTAACAGATCAACAAGCTACGTCAGATAGGGTTAACTCGGATCGTGCTTCTAGTGCTAACATAGCAGTCAACAGTGCTCCTGTTGTTATCAATAAAGGCGGTAGTACAAGACATACTCAAGTATTCGCCAATTCAAAGGTATCGGCTCAGATGTCTTGGGCTGGTGGCTTCTAATTAAGAACTCAATACCCAAATAAAAAAGGCGACTCACATCTCTGCAAGCCGCCTTAGTCGCTTCAGACTTTAACTAATAAATTAGCTATTATCCTCTGCTAGGCTCTTGAAGAAATCAAGTGACTCATCGTCACCAGTATCACTCGCAAGAGTTGGGGATGGAGCCGCTACAGGTTCTGGAGCTGAACGCTCTTTGAAACTCGGAGTGAACCCCATACCCGTATTGTCGTCCTCAGCAGTGACCTTGGGTGCGTGTGTACTGCCATCAAGACCTAGAACCTTATACAGTTTTGCTTTCAGTTCATCATAAGACTTGAAGTTTTTAGGATCAACAATATCTGAAAGGGAATGTTGCTTGCTCCAAGTATCTTCAAGCACCTCATCTGATAACTCAGCACCGTCTGCACCAGACAGAACGCTTACGCTATCAAACTCAGACTTATCGTAGTTACGATAACCTTCTACTTGACGAATTTTTAGTTTGAAGTCAGCACCTTCCCAAAAGTCAAATGGGTTGATTGGATCTTCATCTTGAAACTGAGGATTCATAGCATCGTTCAGTTTGTCGAAGATTTTCTTACCAAACTTATAAAGATATACTTGACCTTCACGTGAAGGGTTAGCGGCATCTTTCACAACATAGATGTTTGCAATGTAGTTCAGCCTACGCTTCTGCTTACGTGCAATCTCTTTGTCTTCATCGTGACCAGAATTCCACAGCTTTGAGTTATACTCAGATACTGGATCATCTTGGCTAAGAGTGGTGAGAGAGTTTTCGATATACCAGCCACCTGGTCCTTGGAATCCGTGATCCCACATTCTTACGAATGGCATATCTTCACCTTGCGGTGCGGGTAAAAAACGAATAACGGCATAGCCATTACCTGCTTTATCTACTTCAGGTTTCCAGAAGCGATCATCGCCTTTGTTACCTGTTGAGTTCATCTTCTGGAGTTGAGAATTCAACTTGTCGAATGATGATGTACGTGCCTTCTTAAGGGCTGAGAATGATGTTGTCATGTTTGCTTACTCCTGTGTATAGCGGTTTATATTACGATTTTATCGTTTTGTTTGTCTAGTATACTAGACTGCGTTGTATTTGTCAACACATATTTTACGCATTTTCGCTTTATCATAATTTAAAAACGGTCCATATTTGTTAACAATCTTATTTATACTCGGGTAAACTATCGTATCATTGATAGATTTATCCCAGTACTTGAAGCATCCTGTCAAGTCACTTAATATGACTAGAGTTTCGATGCTGATGCGCTTCATGTTAAAGAGTGACAATACACGAGGATACTGTCCATCTTCAACAACGAAGTTAGCATTAAAGTCTTCGTTCAATTCGTCTAGTTCATTACTAAACACATATCCCAAAGACTGTTGACGTTTCGACCATTCCGTGAAAGTTTCATTTGCGGTCTGACTGTCAACTAGATCACCAACCCAAACGTCTGGATTGTTGACCATGTTAGCTAGTAAAAAGTCTTTATAGTCCTTTCGCTTTGCTAACTTAAAGAAGAAAAACTTATCCTTACGATTTTCAAATGCATCGATTCTGGCGTTAACCTTACCGTTGTATTTGAAGTAATCATAGTTCGAACTAAAGTGCCGCTTTAAAGCAAGATAGCATATATAAACGTCAAATGCGTCTTGTGTGCTATACAAGCTTTTTGTCATACCGGCAACCTAGTCAGCTTCTCTACCATATTTAGTTCTTCGGCTTCTTTATATATCTTTGCCTTCAGAACAGGTGATCGCCTAATAATTTCACCGACCACTTCTACTTCTAGTCCATACTTCTCTGCGTAATATATCACTGCATCGATGTACGGCACTCCTTTAGAAATATTCTCTGCAATCTCTTTCATGATTGTTTCAGAGTTTAGTTCTTTTATAAGCCCAATGTTTTTGTTATCTGCGATTTTTTATGCTCCCTGCCCATCAAATAGGCTACTTGAAATATGTAAGCTTCACGCTTACTATCATTAATATAAGATTCTCCACCAAGAGAAACGTTTCCAGTATCACTATCAATTACGACATTATACAAATCATCTTCAACATAAGAAATTTTAGCCATTGAGTACCTTAATACCTAAAGCCCAGTTCTCAGCCGCATCTTCAGCATATTGCCTGGACTTGCCTTCAAACGTTTCCCTACGAAAGAACTCAGTATCTCCAATACCCATGTAATATCGGATACAGTATATACCTTCTTCGAGGTGAACCTCTGCTCTAGCACCATCGGTGCCTTCTTTAAAATATGTCTTAATGTGATTCATCGTTAGTGATCCTTTGCTCTTTGTATGCGTCTATTATAACATGCAATAGACGGTCTGTCAAGCATTATTTGACAGATTCTAAAAGGGCTTCGATCTCTTCTATCTCAGATACGATTTCACTCATGTTCTGTTTGTGATAGATACGAGCCATCTTGCCTAAATATTTTTTGGGAATACCAACTTCATCTTCGAGTGAGATGATAGCTTCTTTTACGAACTCACGTTCAGCTTCTTGTCGAAGATAGGAGTTACTAATTTCTTCCATACAGTCTTTGATCCGCTTGCGATCAGCTTCACTTGATGGGATTATAATTGATGTCATACTATACCTCATATTGATTAAATGAGTGATCATAATAACAGATGTTGATGTCTCTGTCAATACATTTTGTTAAAAGAGGCGAAAATAATCGCCTCTCTTTATTTCGTAATCCTTGTGGGATTATTAGAAGCTAAATGTTGCACCGATGTGAATCTCTTCACGTGCTGTTGCTTCTAGGTTGTACTTTGTCTTTGCATAGTACTCTACAGAATCCATTGCACCCATAGTGTAGTTCACTTCGAACGCAATTGTAGGCATAGTTTCGATAGTAGTATCTGCTACTAATTCGTTATCCCATAGCGCCAACTCTGTGCTTGTTACAAAGTTCAAGCCGTCAGCTGGTGTGAATGTCAACGCTGGTTCGATATCAACTGTCATGCGTTCTGCGTCTACAGCATAGTTGGCGTCTAAATCTCCGCCGAATGTCCACATAGAGTCTGCGTGTGCAGTAGTTGCTGTCAATGCCGCAACAGTTGCGATTACTAGTTTCATTAGATTTCCTTTCTTATAATTGAAACTTGGTCCGGCATTTTCTGTTCCAAGGCAAGCCGGTCAGCCCGTCAAATTTACGCCGCTAGTGCGTAGTCTGAAGATACAAAGTTATCGTTTGCATTTAGTTTGGTTTCTTGCGTTAACGGAGCTTGCGCCCGGATTCTCCACTTCTCTGCCCTGTCAGTCGATTCCTACTTCAGCCCCATCAAAAATACATTGTCTTGGACCCTTGCGAGGTCTGCGTCTCTGCAAAGACACCTTATTGCAGTAAGGCGCAATGTACTTTTGGTGGAGCTGTCGGGAGTCGCACCCGAGTCCTGTCCAGTATTAATCCGCTTCAACGAATCATTAGTATTTATACACTATACGCTATTTTTGAATGGATGTCAAGAACTAAATTAAAAAATAGTAACCTAAAAACAACAATAATAGCCATATTAGTCCTTTGATAAGAAAGAAGGCAAAAACACCCCATGCAAGAACTTTAGGAGTAATTAATGCCTTCAATCTTTTCATATTATAATCTATTTATTTAATTTCTGGAAATAACGATTCTGATATGAATGCATCGACATCATCCGGATCAAGACCCAAACTTTTCATCACATTTGGGGTATGTGGATTCATCTTCTGATGTTCTGCATAATAGTTTTGGGATGCTTTGCCTAAGTCACTGTCAGAGTATCCGTTATATTTGCCAATGTTCTTTTTGTAGTAACATAGACCTTCTCTCGCAACCTTACATATCTGATTTATCTCTGTTGGTTCTTTGACCATACCAGCGGCAATCATGCTGTCACTAAAGATTGCTTTTGCCCATGGCGGCAGTTCTCGTTCTCTTTTCCATTGTAATGGCTTGGCAATTGTTGCGAAGTGTTCCATCATAGGATGTTCTGAATTAGACGTAGAAGAGAAATCATAAAATGCACCTGTCATCTTATTAGCGCCTGCAATCACATCAAACCCGTATATTGGTCCGTCATTATGTGTATGAGGAAAGACGCATACGTGCATCATCCACAGCTTCTTCTCTTCACGCATATCGACCACATCAATGTGTGCCCTACGATAATTGTTATTTGACCATACTCTGTTTACCCAACCAGGCTGATTGAATCTATCCATACCAGGCTCACGTATTTCAGTAGCATCTGATGATAGCTGTTCGATTAGATTGTTTTGAAGATCAATCAAACTATTCCATATAATAGACATTACAGCACCGTCGCTCCGATTACAGTCATAACTATTATTAAGGCGTATAAACCACACATCATTATACTCAATCTTTCAAGTCTTTTCTGTCTTTCACCAAAAGCAAGCATTAGCTTATCAAATGATTCATCCAATTCGCTCTTCATTCACCAACTCCTCAAATAATCTGATTGCAAATGCAAAGCATTTATTTGCTTCATCTGCCATATTATCATTCAACAACAGTCGAACATTCTGCTTCATCTCTTCTTTGTTTTCAAACTGATACATGGTACCACTACCAGGAACACGTTTTGCAATGATAGCACCACCGTACATATCTCCAAAGTGTCTTACATATAAGTGCGAGATGATTCCGTCTACGTCTTCGTTCATTAAAAGTTTTTCAATGTGTCCGACATATTCTTGGGTTGACTTGCATATGAGTTCGCTATAGGTAAATCCGTAGATTTCCTCAAGTTCATGCATGTCATCTATGATCTTTTTTGCCCTAAAAATTGACCTGAACTCTTCTGGAAATGCGAGTTCACGCAACGCTGATTCGAGAACAACGTAGTTTTGGTGCTGATTGATTAGGTATTTGTAATATAGAAAGGGATCAATGTTGCCACTGAGTAGTATCTTGGCAAAATCTTTACGTTCTGCTGATCTATGGTTTTCTGCTGTTAGTTGTTTTAAATTCAATTTTCATCTCCAATTCAAAATATGTACATTGTTCTGTACATATCATATATCTCATATTTATCTAGTCTTTTTAGCCTTCTCAGATTTAATCCATTTCTTGGCTATAGCATTATCTGGTTCTGCATTCACAAACTTAGTGATCTCTCTATAGGCACGGGTAGTTTCTTTTTGATAGTCTTTGCCTTCAGAGTTATCTACAACAGTGAACTTTTGCTTTCCGAACATAGTCTGAAATGAACCGATATTCTTTTGAACTGTAGTCCAGTACTTTTCTACTTCATCAGCAGGCAGTGTTCTTGCTCTCGCTTTGTTACGTGCTTGTGCTGTAGCTAAGTCAGTGTTAACGAAAATCATTGCGACATCGTAACCTAGCTTTTTGAGTTCTTTTGCTTGGTTCGTCAACTTTGCTGTGTCTTTACCTGTACCATCGATACATAGACCTAAACGACCTTTTACGTACATCGCTTGCTTAGTCGCTGTTAGCTTCTTGGCTTTGCCTCGTAACTCTTGACCTTTAACAGAGAAGATGTTATCCGGATCCATTTCCATACCAGCTTTTTTCATAGCTGATTCGAATGCATCGTCTGAGTTCACAACCTTAAATCCAAGTGCTGGAAGTCCAGTTTTGCCTACAATGAATGATTTGCCAGAGCCAGGTCCACCGGCTAAGAATACTGCTTTGAAGATTGCAGGATCATTAACGCCTTCTTCGATTTGTCTTAGTTCTTCTTTGAGATAGTTTTCAAACGATAACACTTTACGGTTCCTTATGAATATGTCTAATAATCTTATTTATAAAAAATGTGAGACTCAATTCTACTGGTTTTAGTGTATGCTTTAGACCAGTATGGGTTAACATAAGACGCATGGTACATCACGGCGCCCTCAGTAATGTCTCGTTCACTACCATAGTTGTTCATAACCCACTTAGCGTTAGTCATCGCCTCTTCAAACTTCACTTTGTCACGAGGAACATCGCTTTTGCCGTCACAATACCAAGAGAATTGGCACTTATTACGAATAGGATTACCTCTGCTGTTTAAGTGAGACTGATACACTACATCACATATGGTATCTGGATACTTGTCGCTGTAGACACGATTCATTGTAACCATGCCTACTGCTTCTTGTCCTAGAGTAGAATCACTTCTTGCTTCATGGTAGATATTAAGAGCCATACACTGTAACTGCTCCTGATACTGTAAGTCTGCAATCTCTGCTTCTATTACTGCATTACGTTCAATGGCAGCCTGTTCTTGTGCTTTAAGTTCTTCGACAGTTAATATCGTAACAGCCGCTATGGTTATTAAGGATAACGATCCTGTAAGAATACTCGATAGTTTCATAAACTTGCCTCATACTTCTAAGTGTTTTATCAATCTTATAAAGTCATTATACACCATTAAAAGTATATGTCAAGTCTTTTTTTCACTCAATTCTGCTTTATTTAGTCGTTGGGCGATACACTCCATCCCAATCTTTAGGCAGTTCTCTAGTCTTCATCTCTTTGCATCGATCAATCCATACGTCATAATATCCGTCCATAGTGCCTAAAAAGCACCCCTTTAAGTCATCACAGAACTTGATTGCCATGTCAAATTTCTGCATTCGATATAAATCTAGCATCTTTATGTGCTGTTTAGTTTCAAAGACATATGCAGAGTTTTCATTCCACCAAGAGTGTTCTCCTAGAACAGTGAAAATTCGTACACCTTCGTTCTTGCCCTTTACAGCAATACAGTCTAGTTCAAGTGTGGCAAATACATCATCGATCTCTTTTGCCGTCTCTTCTCCAATAATAGTTTTCACGCCATATCCTTTCGTTTGTCCTTCGAGTCTGGCTGCCAAATTCACTGCATCTCCTAACACAGAGTAGTCGAACCTTTGCTCAGACCCCATATTACCAACAACGACTGCGCCGCTATTGATTCCTACGCCTATATTGATTGGTAACAAACCGTCACTCTCTAACTCAGCATTTAGGACTTCTAATGCTTCGTACATTTGTACGGACGTCAAACACGCTTTTCTTTCTTGTTCTTCTACATCAAGAGGAGCATTCCAGAAAGCCATAATGCAATCGCCCATATACTTGTCAATAGTACCCTCATTCTCCATAATGATATTAGTCATAGGAGTTAAGAATCTATTCACAAGTTCTGTCAGACCCTGTGGATCCGTCTTATATTGCTCTGAGATGGGTGTAAATCCACGTATATCACAGAACAAAAATGTCATATGTTTAGTCTCTCCACCGAGTTGCAGTAACTCAGGATTCTTTTGTAGTTTTTCTACCATAGGTGCTGATAGATATGTGCCAAACTGTTTCTTAATTCGCATCTTGGCGAAGTACTCTTGCCCGTATTTGACTCCATACACGTGAGCAAACACTAGTATAGCCATCGCACCTTGCATCATTATGATATATAATTCTGCATAATTGTTGAACCAGTATATAGGAAAGTATATCGATGATCCGATCAGCAATAGCGGTGGTACCCAACCAAATCTCACATAACTCAATCCAACTATTAGTAGACCTAATCCTAGAATAGTTGCGAGTTTAGCAAAATCTGCAAGAGGTGGAGTTACGATGTTGTATTGGCTCTTGACTGAGGTAAATGCTCTTGCAGTCACATCGTGTCCATATGCGGCACCTGATGCTGTCGGCACTGGGTTAGATATTCCGTCTGCTGTCACGCCCACGAATACTGTAGCACCTTTTAAATCATCAAACTCTGTAGTTAGGTCATATCGTTTAAAGTCATAGTTTGGGTTCATCCATATACGACTTATTGGGTCTGTGTTGATTGTTGGAAATCCTTTGACACGAACTGCCTGTACTCCAAACTCATTACTCTTCACCTGAAACGTATTCGAACCAGTGTATGCCTTGAATATTTCTAACACAATAGACGGGTAAAGCTTATCTTGTACACCAGCAATCATAGGTAATCTTCGAACTACTCCGTCAATCTCAGGCAACGTGTTGGCAATGCCTATGCCAGTAGCGGCATTCTCATACTTCTCTAAGTTTGCGGCTATGCCAGGATAATTGTAAATATAATCCAAAGCATCACCACCAACCTGTACAATAGCTGTACTGTATGCGGATCTATTCTGAGCCTTATTGCTAGGGAAGTGAGAAAGAATGACTCCGTTCGGAAGCATGAGCGTGAAGCCTTCGTCTTGACCTGTTCGATCTTCTTCTGGAAACGATAGATTAAATACGATAACACCTGCATTCGCTTGACGCAATCTGAGGATTAAATCCCCATAGATGTCTCTTGGTAGTGGATATTGTCCATGTACTTCTAAAGTCTTCTCAGAGATGTCTACGAGAACGACATCTTCAACGAATTCCTTTTCCTTTACGATCAACTGGTCACTGATTCTCAGATCGATGCTCTGAAGCAGTGTAGGATTTAATAGTGTTAGCCACGTTAGAGTTAACGTAGTGATGATTGCAAATAATGGCGAAAGCAGTATCTTCATCTCGAACCTCTCAAGTCGTTATCTACTATTTAGTGCATCTTACTAGAGGAGTATGCTTGTATTCTGGATTACGCTTGTACTTAAGAACCTTAACTCTTCTGTGTCTAATCTCTCCATTATCCAATTTAATCTTTTCGATTTCTCCAGTGTAGTGCCACTCTGATTCCCAGAATACAACTGGAGTTCTATACTTAGTCATTTTGATATATCGTTAAGTTGCAACCACCGGTGGCATTACATGTGCCATTCACGCCAGATCCGTCTGTCATGGTATGTGGTAAAGTGTATGTTTTATTAGATGCTCCTGCTTGATTTAGTTCGAAGTTCCAAGGCTCTGATCCATCTAGCGCAATTGTGGCTTCGTGGTCTCCACTTCCAGACTGAACTACGTCAACCTCATGACTGTCTCCCTCGACATCTAAGTCTAAGTAATGACTGCCTGAACCAGTCTGACTGACTAGTACATCGTTTAAATCTCCATCAATACGTACAAACGCTCCTTTGTCTCCACTGCCTGTTTGTATAAGATCAAATTCATTGCTGTCACCTAGAATAGCGATTTCGGTATACCCGTGAGCGCCTAAATCCATATCTTGATCAATGTCGATAGCGTTGGTATTCCCTAGTATCGATAGTAATACGTAACTGGGACCACCTGCTTGCTCTATGAATATGTCATTACTAGAACCGTCAATGTCCATTTCAACAGTGTTTCCTTGTCCGTTGTCTGCCAGTACTTGAGCGGCGGCTACTCTCGTTGCTTGTGCTGTTGTTAGTCCTGAAGCTCCATATACTGGAGTAGGAGCAGAAGTTGTAGTAGATGATGCTATGAAATTTCCCATGTTATCTGCATAAGTGTGGGTTGACGTTAACTGTCCGTATCCAAACGTCACAATTACTTGTCCATCTCCATAGTCCCATATGTACCAACTGTACCAAGTTGACGTTGAACTATTTGCGGCCATTCCTTCACCACCGCTTGCTGTGAATAGGTAATCTGGACCTGGCAGAACGTTTTCACTTGAGGTGCTTGACGCATAATCTCCAATTGCCACTGAGCCGTAGCAGTTATTACATCCGTTTGATAGAGATATGCTTCCCACGCTCATTACGTTTTCTATAAGAGATTCGATATTACTGATTCTATTCGTTGCACCATTAGGTGCCGCAATGATTAGTGTTCCGCCACCGTCAACATAGCTGTCGTATACATTTCTACAGTTACTACCACAGTTTGACGTACCCGCTATATCAATAACCATGTCCATATTACTCACATCGTTTGAACTCACCGATGTCGTATTACTGCCTGATACAGTCCAACCTGCGTCTTCTAATATACTTTTTAGGTTATTGTAATGTGCGCTGGTAGCATTGGTGTAATATATAAACACGCTATCTGCGTAGGCGTTTGTTGGAAGAAATAATAGTAATACGATTAAGAGGCTACTGATTTTGCGTAATATTGATAATAACATCGCCACCTCCGTTTAACTGAATGAGTGCTGGGACACTGTCTTTTATCATATTTACATCTCCATCAGCATCACGCTGAGTTGTTACCATACTAATATGTGTAGAACTCTCACTGTATATGCCGATTGTCTCTTCATCATAATATGCTTGTACAATTTCTCTATATGCGTTATATGTCGGTAAGACTGGATCGATTTCTAATTGTTCGTCCTGTAACATTGCTGTCGCATCCAGAACGTTTATCAGGAAATCAATATCGAGTCGATTAACGTCAAGTTCTAAAAATTCTAATTTATCTTCTTGTAATTCGTCTGAATTTAGTTCGCTAAATTCTAGTAGGTCTGAGTCTAGGTATTCTTTTACGTCTGCCTGTTCAATATATCCTACACCTCGTAATTCATCAGGTGGTGCAACGATTAGCATGTTATCAATGCCTCGACCATTGAGATCGATTATCTTAGGCTTTGATGGCAGTGACATTTCGTTCGATACCAATGTTGCTTGAAATGCCTGATTCAGTATAACCATACCTACATCAGTTGCAACTTCAATCTCTCCGACCCAACATTCACCAGTAGCGGGACAACTAGGCAGAAGAATAACAAGACTTCTTCCGAGTTCATCTACCGTCATAGTAAAATCTGTACCTCTCACTGATATAGTAGCAGTGGGTGTCCAAAGCTTTACATTTTCACGTGAGTTTGCCGCAATTGCTCCTGAGGAATATTTTACTGTTCCTAGAGCAATGTTCATTGCAAGTTTACCAGTACCAGCGTTAGGATCATATATGAAATCGTCAATGACTAGAACACTTTGTTCAGATATGCTTACCTTAGTGTCATCAACAAAAGTGAGACCCAGCTTGGTTTTTGCTGTCGATATCTCATCGTTCATTGAGATACCAATGCCCTTTTGAGATTCTATAACCTCATTAGGTCCTCTCTTAATTTGAGCGGCACTACCAGTCTGCTCAGTAACGCTTCCCACTTCTTCAGTACTAGCAAAAGCGAGGTTGCTAGTTAATACTAATAAAAATACTAATATTAATTTATTGCTGGTCAATGACAATGGCATTGTTGTTGCCGTCTACCGTCATTGTTACTACAGGTGAATCACTTCCAGTTTGCGTGAGATCAATACTATTGAAGCTACTTGAAACAGTTCCACCAACAGTGATCGTGTTTACAGCGTCGGCTGCATCCAGTTCAAGGTTAACAGAGTTGTAGTCACCATTTGTAACTAAAGTAGTTGTGGTATCGACAGCGGCAACTTCAGTAGAACAAGCAGGAATAGTACCTGATTGAGTAACTGATGCTGATCCATTTGATATTGTACCAGTAGTAGCGGCACCTGATCCGTCGTTAGTTCCACAAACTGTCACTAAGTTGCTATCACCAGTAATAGTAGAAGTAAATGTGGTGCCTGTGGTAGCAATTCCTACTACAGTTTCATTACTATCGCCAGTGTTTGTGATTGCAATTGTCGTATCGTTTGAGCCAGATGCTGTTGAGATATCGACTTTGTTGGTATTACCTGTCTGAGTGATATCGATGTCCTGAGTATCACCAGTTAATGTTGAAGCTGTTCCTGAACTACCCACTGTGTTACCATTACCATCTTGAGTAATGTCAATAGTAGTTCCACTACCAGCCTGATCTATATACACATCACTAGCAAACGCTGGCGCTGTGATTGCACTTAATAGTGCTAAACTTAAAAGTTTCTTATTAAAACTCATATTACTTTCCTTTAAATGTCCACCCTGGACTTATTTGTTATGTTAAATTATTCTCCTCTTTTTTCCATATCAAAACAAAAATGCTAATCGATAAAATCCCAGTATCCTTTTCTGGCACCCTCTTTAATTAACTCTACAACCGATTGCTCGATTGCTACTCTGACTGCGTAGTTTACAGGTTCATTGATAGTGTGGCCCATCTCTGCCTCTAAACTGCTAGTTCCCATATCAAAAAATCTAAAAAACGTCATGGAGGTACCTGTGCTTATAATCGTCTTTGTTGTTGAAACGCTTATTAACACTTCTCCTGTCTGTACACTTACCATTCTCATAGTAATCGTTACGATATCTTGACGATACTGAGTACTAGGACCAACTCCTAAATATCTCGCACCTGCTCCTCCAGTCAAAACATTCGAATCATAGCCTATAATACCGCCTTCTACTAATACTCCAGCGAACAGCATAGGTCTTAATGCTCTTTCATCTCCGACAGATGCTCTACTTTGTCTGATTATCTGCCGTTCTTTTGTTAAATTCTCTAGTCCTACTCTTTCTACTACCTGAAACCATTCACCATTACCTACTTCTTGTAAAGCCTTAATCAGCCAAACTTCAGCACCTTGAGTTACGGCAGTACTTATATTTGCCATTCTCTCACTCGGCTTTCGTTGACCAGTTTTGTCTTCAAAGCCATAAACTGCAACTACTGCTTTACCTGTTGATGGTCCCTTTATAGTCAAAAACTCAGTATTCTCGTTTTTGATTACTTTAGCAGGTTCCGGCTCATTAGGAAATCCAAAGTCTTCAGTAAGTGTAGCACATCCGCTAGTCAGTAGCATCAGTGCTGATATCATAAAAAATCTTTTCATTAGAACGCAAAGTCCCCAACAGGTACATCAAACTCAGATATAATATCACCGTTTGAATCTTTTATGGTTACATAAATTCTACCGTCTTCTCTTTTCCATGAGATAATGTCCCCAAATGGACTCGTTGCTTCGTACCATTCTCCGTCAACTGTTCCTTCACCTGTCTCACCAAAAAGCTGGTCTGCAATGTTCTTAGATAGAGTAGCATAAATTCTTGATTCCAGATTGTTCTGGAATTTGTAAGCGTTAGTACTCTTACGTTCCCTCTCTAATCTATCTTCCTCTGCTTTCGCCTCGTCCTTTAATTCCTTTTTTCTGTTTGCTTGTATTTGCTCAATGGTCAAAATGTGCGAACTATATCCTTGACCGTTAAAGGCTGGGGACAAAAAGTCATGCGTCAACTCACTTGCGTTTACCAGATTTGGTATTAACATTACTGACAGTGTTAGTGTTAGTCCTTTCAATATTCTCTTTTTCATTTTTCTCTTTTTCCTGTTTTTCTAGGACAAGGTCTAACTTCGTTTTAAGTCTAATCAGATCGTTGTCCAGCATACGCACTCTATCGATTAAAGCAATAAGCGTCATATGCGATTCATCTATAACGGGATTAACTTCCTCAGTTACCCATTTCCAAATATAAAATATAAAATACCCTAAACCGCCAGCGGCAATTATTGGGAACCCATACTGACTTACAGCCTGGGCTAAATCTAGTTCTACTACATCCATTACTTATTTTGATCCGTATCTGTTGTAGTTCTTATGTCGTCCGGGTGTTTGACAAACGTGACTTGCTCATATACTTGACCGTCTCGTTCAATTTTTGATATCGATGCCATAAACTTATCGCCATGCTTGATCTTTACCATCTCAGGCTTTAGTTCTCTGTCCATCATGATATGCTCACCTACCAAATCAAAGGTGTAATCTACAAATAACATTGTTAATCCTTCCTTGCATCCTGTTGTCCATCCGCTCTTGAAATGCGGTTTAAGTCAGGTGAAATTCCAAACGCATGGCATACTGAAACATCAATTCTAACTACTTCATTGTTCATCGTTTTAATTCTATTGTCTAATGCCTGAGCGAAACCTCTTTGAGTTTTAATATCTCCGAGTACTCCATCCAGAATAAACTTAAGTGTGAGAAACACAAAGAAACCTCCGGCTAAGGCAGAGGCTATTGGAAAGCCCACATCAGCTACAAACTGCAACATTTCCATATTGTATTCCTATGAGTTGTTTTCATTATATACGATTATTTATACGAAAAGGGCGCCTGAGCGCCCTAACTTTACAAAATGTGACAATATGAACTAATATTGCATCACAATGCATCATTCATCTGGAGGATCTTTTGATTCTCCTAACTCGATGTATCCTAATAGCAGTAATGTAGAGAAAATGTCTCCTATAATGCCTATCACAAAGAACGGTAGTATGTAGTAAAAGACCTCTACGTATTCCTGCATGTATATTATCAACATTGCCATAGACATGATAAACCTCCACTGCCACATCTCAGTTATGCCACTTTCCCAATCAAAGGATATATCTTTAATGGTCATCATGACGGCTGTAACGTAGTAGTAAAATATTGTGGAATATAGCACCATAATGCTAACGACAAATAACTCAGTCTCTGCCGCTGGATAAAAGGCAAAGGATGCTATGCTTAAAAGTAGTAGGTATTGTAATCTTGACATATTTTATCCCTTGAATTGAAACAGGAGCCGAAGCTCCCGTCAATGGATTATCTAATACTATTTAGAACGAGGTAGAATCCATATTATCAATGAAGTCTTCATCAGTAGGAGTAGGAACATCATCGGTCTGGTATGCACCAGTATCGATCTTGGTGTAAAGGTCGATGAACGCCCCACGTGTATCAGTATCGAAACGATTGACACATAACTCAATTGCCTTCATTCGATCACCGAAGATAGAGAAGGTCTGAACAATGTGGCAGAGACGGCGAGTAGAGATAATCTCATCAACCCCACCATCTTCGAAGGTCTTACGGATCGCTTGACCCCATTGTACCAACTTTTCAGCAAACTCGGTATCGTTTGCACCGAACTTGGTCATGTGGTTGTTAACGATTCGCTTCTCAACGGCAGCCGTTGCGTAAGGTTGCTCAAGTGTAATCGTGAAACGCTCAAGGAATGCCTCATCGATTATCGTAGCCGCAATGAAGCGACCCTGTTCATCACCTTGACCTTTAGTGTTAGCAGTAGCAATGACATTGAACCCTGGCTTAGGCGTAATCACTTCACCAGTTTTCTTGATCAAGAAGGGCTTACCTTCTAGAATGCCTTGCAGACACATCAGCTTGTTAGAGCCACGGTCAATTTCATCGATCAACAGGATCGCTCCAGCTTCCATCGCCTTGATGACTGGACCTTTTGCAAAGACAGTCTCACCATTTAGCAGGCGGAATCCACCAATCAAATCATCTTCATCAGTCTCAGGAGTGATTTGCACACGGACGTATTCACGCTTTAGGTTAGCGCAAACTTGTTCAATCATCATTGTCTTACCGTTACCAGATAGACCAGCAACATACATCGGATAGAACAATTGGCTTTGAACAATCTTCTTAACGTCATTGAAGTAGCCCCACTTTACGAAAGTGGAATCAGCACTAGGCACGTAAACTTCTTCAGAAGAAGTAGACTGTACTTTGCCGACAGCGGCGACAGGTGCGGCTGGTGCCGCTTGTTGAGGTATTGCTTGAGGCGATACCTGCGGAGTCATAGGAACGACATTGCCTGAGCCGATCATCTGGTAAACACCACGACCTACTCGAGGCAGTTGTTTCATCAGAGTGTAAGCGGCAGAGCCAGTGTAGCCATTCTCTTCAGCAAATTTGAACATCTCTTGGCGTTCAAAAGAAGCCTGACCTTCGTGGGACGTTACAAACGCATCAAGAAGATTGGCTTGGGTTTCGGATAAATTCATCATAATATAGTCTCCAGTCATTCGGTTTATCTCAATCTATACAAGTAGTATAGCAGGTCTAGCCACAATGTCAACCATTAAATGCACTATTTTCAAAAAAATTATCAACTACTTTGTCCATTTCTCCGAATGGACCAGAAGCGTTTTCCTCTTCTTGGGCATCTTGGATATCCATTAGATCGACTTTCAGTTCAGCTAACAGTACCTTAGTCTCATGAGGTATCGCACCTGGTCGAATACTTTCTATAGTAGCAAAGGCATTCTGAGCGGCACTGATCGCTTGCATTTTTTCTTGAACATTTTTCATAATATAACTCACTTTTCTCAATTTATACAAGTATTTTAACAGGATTGACCACAATGTCAACCCTTATTTTCACTTTTATGCAACTAATTCCGCAAACTTTTTGGTAACCACTCGGTTGCCTTTCTTAGATCCGCTATGCTTTTTGAAAGCACGGGCGATCTGGGCTGGGGTAGCAGTTGCCTCGATTTCGAAATCATCAGTCTCACCTGACATGCTGGAAGACTTGTCGACCATAATGAATCGGCGATCATATCCACTTTCTTTCTCGACTACCCAGACACCGTTTTTGGTCATCTCTTTACGGGCTACCTGTTGAGCAGAATGCTTGTAAGGCAGGATCGTGTATAACTCATTTTTGAAATCACGACGGTCGCAGATAAAGAAGTTGGCTGTGGTCACGTTAGGACCAGTAACAGCATTCAATATCTTGGCAGTGTTTTTGCGAGAATCTCCCCAACCCATGTGAAGATCAACTTTCTTGCCGTTGATGTTCATCACATAGTCACGGCTTGCAAAAGAGTTGTCAACACCAGACCTCAAAAATACTCGGTCACTTTCACCGTCAGTTAGAGTGACTAGGTTCAGCTTATGTACTGGATTAGACTTCATGAAGTCTTGGATCAGGTACTGAGTAGCGAGTAATGCGGCATTCAGAGGAGTACTTCCAAAGTCTTCCAGTGAAGGCAAGTAACGTAGCTTATACATTTGATCATAGAAGGTACGCATACCTAGATTGAAATCCGATTTAGACATTTTGTTACTGAACAACTGGTTCAATTGCAATTCATCATACTCAAAACGAGTTAGGTTGCTCGAAGCGGCTTTCAGCTTTTCAGTAAACTCTACAGTGTTAGCACGGCGAGTAGTAAACCCATAAACTTCGAACGGGATGTTTACTCGCTTGCAGAACATCACTAGAGCAATAGTCTGGCGCATTACAGCAGGCATACGCTGGTACATTGACCCGGAGTAATCGACTAGCATAATCATGCCGTGATTTTTACCGTCGGCAAGAGTAGTCACCTGTTTGAATAACTGGTCATCATACTTGTATGAATGAAGCTTGTTAACATCAAGTGAACCCTTAGTCGAGGTACGGGCACGGGCTGAACGAAAGGCAGCCTTACGCATCTCGAATTCTTTAGCCATCAAGTTTACAACTTGCTTGGTCTCAGCCATGAAAGTATCATAGCTAACCTCTGGCTCCATAAACTCGTAACCCAGACCATCAAGTTTGATATCATGGGCTATACGGCTCTGAAGCACAGTCTTATAATCAGCAGTTAGTAGTTCAAACGCTTGGCGAGTCATGCCTTGTAGAAAAGTAGAACCAGTTTCAACCAGATCAGACATGTTTTCTCTTTGAGCCTTATCAGTCTCTACTTCAGGAAGATCACTTGGAGGATTGTCAGCCCCTTTACCAGCGATAGACTTTTCACCGTCTTCTTCTAACTCATCTTCAGTCTCAGTGGCTTTGGCATCAGAAGAACTTTCTTCTCCCTCTTCATCGCCCTCTTCTGAGTCACTGGATGATTCATTAGATTCCTCACCGTTTTCATCTTCATCAGACTGACCTTCATCACTTTGAGGTGGTGTCTGGTCTTCATCTTTAAGTTGATCGATAAGATCCTGAAGTTGATCACTAGTCATGGCATTCTCTTCAGATTGATCTTGATCTTCAGATTTTTGACCAAGCCAGCTAACCAGTTCATGACAAACATTTTCAACATCTTCAAAGGTCTCAACATTCATCGCCATATCAACATAAGGTTGCTCTTCTTCCGAGAACTTTACATCAACAAGGTCACGACCTTTGGCTTTGATATTGAGACGATCCATGAAACCCATCTCATTAACGTCTTTATCTTTGGTACCGAATAAGTCTATATCAACTAACTCTTTATAACCACGTTTAAAGTTGTTAACCAGACCAGGATATTTGTTGAGAACTTTTTTCTCAATTCGAATATCTTCAATCACGTTAACGTATGAGAATGGAACACCTTTGACTTTGATCTTTTCAATAGAAGGTGTGTATAATGCGTGACCGACTTCATGACCTACGAGAAGATCGTAAACATCAGCCGACATCTCTTTCCAGAGAGGAAGACCAAGAACACGATTCTCGACATCAAAGAAGGCAGTCTCAAAATTGCCCTGCTGGACGCTAATATTCTCATTAGCGAGTAAGCGGGCTAGAACTGATTTTTGTGAAAACATTGCTTTCTCCTTATCTATACGTATATAATAGCAGGACTGACCAGAATGTCAACCATTATTTTCACTTTTTTTAACAAAAACAATAGGCAGGAACTTTGAATTCAGCATCAAACATGCCGATTTCATCGAAGCCGTAGAGTACATATCCATCTAAGGGATCAGTACCTTTTTCATAAACTGTCAAGTTTTTACCAGCAGGAATCATGCCTTGAAAAGCATGAATGTTTGGGATTTCGACAACTTGGAGTTCCATATAATCTGTCCTTTTCTCTAGTTCAGATTACATAATAACAGGATCCACCAGTAAGTCAACCATTATTTTCGGTTTAGGAGAACTTTTTTTGTATGTATTTCACTCCAGCATAGATAGTTAAGCCATATATGGCAAATATAGTGAGAGGAACTGCCATGTTAAGTATCACGCTAATGTCTAAAAATAGCAAATCCTTTGTGAAGTCGATGATTGCTTCTGCATCACTGACTGGCTGGATCTCTCTTGATGTTTCATCATATTCCATACCTGCCGCTGAAAGTTGCATATGAAATTCGCTTTCGGGAATACACATCATACCTTCAGGACAACCGTCTTGTCCTGGATACTTAGTTCCTATTGGATTTCCGTAGATGTCTAGTTCCATTAGTTATCCTCTTTTTTCAGTTCCTTAACGTCTATCGGATGACCATGAAACGTATACTCTATCTCTGGCTCATAGGAAAATAGATTGTACACTATTACGCAAGCAATTACAATCCATAGTCCTACTCCAAAGAAGATTAACAGCCTAATCGAAAGTTCAGACAGTGACTCAAGCCAATCGTCCAACCATTTGAATCCGTCATTCATCAAGTTCACTTTGCATCGGTTCACCGATCTCTTCGCCATCTATATCAACTTGTGTGATCATTGGTTTACAGTGCATTTCGTATTCGCAATCTTGGAAAGACCAGCCTAGTTCTTCAACGCCTTCTTCATACTCTTCACTATATGCCTCTACGACTTCTTCGATCATCGCTTCGACATCTTCACCTTCAAGTATTTCACCATTTGAACGAATGCTCCAATCTTCCCAACAGCCATCCCATGTCGATTGCATTTCAGCATCGGGATAGTCTTCAGTAAGCATGATATAATCATCTTCAAGATCAGGTAATAGCAATTGCTCGATTAATTCAGATACAGTCTTATCAGAAGGTAGAACCTCTTCACCAGTCTCTTCGTCTAGTTCAGTCAAACCATAATCGACTGCTAGATCGTAGAAGCTTTCGCAACCTGGTTCTTTCCACTTCAACCACTCTGCAACTTCTTCATCAGTCTCAGGAACTTCAACCATGAATTCGCCCCATCGCCAACCAAGTTCTTTGATGAGTGTTGCCCGTTGATTCTCTTTGGCATCTTCTCTAAAATCTGATAGAGGTCGGGTAAAGATTGTAAATTCTACAAGAGACTTCTTGTATGTGGGTTCTATTTTAAAGTACTTCATTTCGCATTCTCCTGATAAGTAAACCAATTAGGGACAGGTCTGTCTGTCCATCTCATTTTGAATCTGGTCTGCTTCGTTTGATAGAATGACCTGTATGAGCCTATGATGTCTTCTTCATTCATACACTCTGGATTCGATTGCATTGCGAGCCTGAACTTTGTCATCTCGCCAATAGGAATATTCTTAGGCATAGTTCTCAATGCCTCTAGAATAGTAGTCTCAGTCTTATGTATCTTACCGTACCTGAATCGATACTCAGCACATAAGGCTTCAAGGTGTTTCCAATGCCACTGGTAGTTGTCACTAGATTCCATAGTCCAAACAGTACACGGATGATGATAATGTACAGCTTTATATAGAACTTGTTGGCGCCAATCAGATAGATTGTAACGTCTAGCTTTTCTACCATTCGCATTTATGTAGACTTCAAGATTGCCGTCAAGCATACGATGAGCCGTAGATAGCATTTGACCACTCTCCACGATCATCTTGACCACGTGCTTATCACACTGGACTTCTGCCGCTTTTACTGGGCAATCTTCAAGCACAAAAATGTTCATGAGGACATTTCACCAATCTCAATTTGATCTTCGTCAATGCCTTCGCCTACGAGGGCTACCTTCAACCAGTTCACTTGTTCTTTTGTGAACATCTCATACAATGACGACCAGCCATTGGCTTTTGTAAATTTTAAATAGTACATGTTTTTTCTTCCCATAGTTTATCAATGATCTCCCAATCGTAGGTGATCTCTTTCGTCTTACGGTTTCGGTCGTAAGCCATCTCAATGCCAGTGTACTCTTCTAGGTACTCTGCGCCTTCTTTAGCAGTGGCAAATTCTTTGACACCGATGCTGTTATTCAAGTTTGGTTTTGCTACCCACATATTCATTTCTCCATTATACAATATTAGACCAGTCCTGTCAACACTAAAATTAAGCCGAGCAGGAAAAACATAACAACTAGATATAATACTAGATTGAACAAAAACGCAATCGTATTAAATACCCAGCCTATCCACCTCATCAGTGTATACTCACACTGATTGGTTCCACAACCTCCATACCATCATATTCTGTCTCAATGACAGGCTTCTGACGCTCATGATATTCGCTATAAGAAAATATCTCGCCACTTTCTACTTCGATCTCCTTCTTATAGCCAGATCGTACTCCTCCTGGCGACATGATAAACATTTCGTGAATAGCAGATATATCTTTCTTCCATGAAGAATACTCGCCACTACGCTGAGTGCGACTAGCGATCCACTCGCCCTTGATATGCTCTAGTTGCCATGGCGTTTCCCAAGCATCGCACACGACCGCATCATTGTCCTCGAACGACCAGTCGAGGATATATTCCTCGAAGGACTCGTCCCTATTCTCGATCAATCGAGTTAGGGTTGGAATACCAGATTCCTGGATGCGAGTCACATCATTAGGAATTAGGTTGTTGAATACATAAGTCTCGCCACCCTTGAACTTCCAGTACTGTGGACACTCGCCCTTACCGTCCCAGTCATGGGCGCCATAGTTCTCTTTGAACTGAGTTTGAATTACTAATTTCATTAAAAGTTCTCCTTTTCACCAGTAATAGGATTACGCAGTTCCGTGACTACGTATGGACAAGATACATTCATCGTTGCTTTACCAGCCCAATCGCAAGCATCTTCCCAATCAACAAATCGCATGGTCTCTGTAGTAGTTAGACCTTCAGCAATGCCCTTCAGATGGTACTTGTCTATCTCAACTTTGAATCCCATGCCAAGGTAATCTTTCTTCAAAGTTTCTAACATTTCAACTTCACGCATATGCTTCGTCCTCCATATGTAGCCCACCGAGAGCCTCAATCTGATCTAGAATTTCTTGCTCATCGCCTGGCCAAGCATTAGCCATGATAGCATTGTACTCTTGCCAGAGTTGGATTATTTTTTCTTTAGTTTTTATATTCATTATTATCTCCATTTACTATTATATAATAGCAGGTTCTCTGGCAATGTCAACCTTTAATTTACAAAATATTCAACATTTTTCTTCAGTTGCCATTTCTCTAGCACAGGCAAGCCGAACTCATCCTCGTCTACAGCAATATAGGCAACAGTCTTCTTGACTATGCCATAACGATAGCCTTGACCAACGACATCACCTACCCATATCTTGTGTGGGAAGTCCTCACACCAGTTGAACGGATCATCGTTGTTGCTGTACTCGAAATAGTTGCCTACCTCTTTCTCTGTGAAACATCCGATGGGGTCTTTGGTGTGGGTGTAATAAGTCATGCTTATCTCTCTATCTAATGAACTACAATTATAGCAGGTCGAACAAGAATGTCAACCTTTATTTTGCGTATTCACCAACTTTTTTGAACTTTCTTCTGGACTTAGAGAACTGCTTCATTGGCGTACTGAATACTTTCAGTTCTGCTTCTGGAGCTTGATAAGCCACTAGATGACCATTCTGATCGACATGGTACTCACCCTTAGGCATATCCCAGTCAGTTGTTTCTTTCAATATACTAATCATACTATACTCCGCTAAAAAATCTGGCTGATGATTTCTGGTTACTGAAATCGTTGAATATCATTGACTTCTTGCCGTGACACAGCTTGCATATGGTCTTGACGTTTTCTGGATCATTGTTATTGTGGTTGCCGTCATAATGCTCTAAGTCTAGTGCATTCAGCATACCTAAGTTGACCCATGCTTTCTGATCAACAGGACACTTCCACCCAAGATGACTGTCAACATTCTCACAGTGCTTCTTCTTGTGAATAGTAATGCCTTCCATTGCTTTACCGAATTTACCTGTAGCACGTGCTTTATAGCAGGTACCACATTCGGTTTTGAACGACCAGTTTGACCATGCTCGTACTTGTACGTTACGTGTACAGCCTGGATTAACGCATTGAGGAAGCGTATTGCCTTCAGCAAAAAACTTCTCCTTCATCGGTATTGTCATATCTTGCCCCGTAAAATCTATTACTTGTATATAATAACAGGTTCAACACTAAAGTCAACCTTTTTATCAAATATTATTAATATCTTTGTATTTCTTTCTGAGAGCAATGAACTTATGGAGATGATCCATAGGCTTTTCGATGTATACTTGAGGATCATTATCGTCAACTGCAATCACAGTCACGATTTGTTTGATAGGAACACCAGTTCTTTCAAAGAACATAGCGGCATATACTGACTCCTGAATGAAGTAGCTTTGAACATACTCCAGCTTCTTTGGTCGTCTAGAGGTCTTATAGTCGATGATCGATAATTGACCATCCCATTCAGCAATACAGTCCACACGACCTGCTACAGAGAGCCTTTCGCTATAGAGCGGTGCTTCCTGAATCCAGACGTTATCTAGTCTTTGATCTAGCAGTGGTTTGATTGTATTGAACGTGAATAGATTAGCAGGCATTGCACCTTTATTCCAATCGACAGCGTTATTCACGTAGTCTTCTGCGAGTTGGTGAACAGCAGTACCACGTGTAGCGGCTTGGTTCATAACTCGATTTGCTTCTTCTTCGCCTACTCGTTTTCTCCAGCGATCAAGACCTGATTTGTCTTGTACTCCTAAAACTGTAGTTACGGACGGGAGAATCTGACCACTTGGTGTGGTGTACATTCTGCCTTTGTCAGTGATTTCCGCAGACAACTCTTCGAAAATATGACCATGATCTACATGCTTAAACATAAAATTCCTCTCATTTGAACTATCATTCTACTACAGGTAGATCCAAATGTCAAGCTATTTTTTATATTTTTTACTAAATCTTTCTGATAGAGTTTTAGCGTCTGATCTGTTATAACCCAAAAAATTGACGAAGTGGTCTTCAGCTTCTTGTCTCTTCTTTTCTTTAGGTTCGCCTTGTTGTTCTTGTATCACTTGCTGAAATACTGTTTCAGCTTTTTGATCCGCCACTTTATCCGCCTATGATGACTTTAGATGAACCACCTATAATTACGCCCATATCAGCAGGATCTCCCACTCTACTGGCAGGTAATCTGGCTGGTCCAAGTCTTACTTTAAGTGATCCAGATCCAGTAGTTGCGGCGTGAGGAACGCAGG
>ERZ651770.329-NODE-329-length-24221-cov-5.574387_pt1 | contig 24221 bp, 38 predicted proteins | sample MGYA00514756_ERZ651770 | MGnify/ENA metagenome assembly ERZ651770
ATATAAATATCGTCTGAATTTAAGAAAATCTTACCATCTGTAGAAAATCTAATCATTGGTTGAGAGTCTTTACTATCACCAGATGTCATAACTAATCCATCTTCAGGTGAGTAATAAATTCTAATATTTCTTTCTGCGTCATAAACTAAAGAAATTACATTATGTGGAGCATTAGAAGAATCTAATACATCGTTCTTTAGTTCTTTATTTTGATTAATTTGAAACCAATATTCAGGATGGTAAATGTTACCGTTGTCAAATCTAACTGCAACGATATCTCCAACCCTAGGGACGTGGTGTGAGCCAACAAAATCGCGATTCATGGCAGTGGCCCACGGAATAGATTCAGTTTCTAATAAATCAAACTTTCCGTATACCTTTACTCTACAGCGCCCTAAGTTTCGTGGATCCTGATTGTCCACGACTTCACCCAACCAGTGGGTTTCTCTAATGTTGTCTTTTTCAAGTTCGTTTTCAGTTGCCATTATTCGTATACATTACCTAAGGATTCAGTTGCTGCATTATTCAATGCTCCGATAATTGTTTGTTCTCCGCCAGTTAAGTCATATATATTAGAATTGATAGCTGCTCCAATATTTCTACTCTGAGATTCTGGGTTTCCAGCATTATCAATTCCTCTAACAAAATCGCTATATATGTTTGTTAAAGCTGCCTTTGCTTTACCTATTGTATTAGCTTTTAAATCTCTTTCTAGTTCATTTAACCTATCGAGGCTCTGTGTTCTTAAGTCAGTAACTCCTCGTGTTGCAGCATCTTTAAGTATTTGTGAACCTTGTGCCTTTGCAAATCCTAATAGATCAGTAGGACTATTACCTTCTGTGTCAGGCGATGGAGAAATCTTATCAGTATTATATTTACTTTCTACAATTCCATTTAGGGCTCTTGCTTCAATTTTATCAATGGCTTCATATGATATAACTATTTCTCCTTCAGCTGCCCCTTCTGGGGATTTCTTTAAATCTGAAAAAGAACCTGTACCTGATTTCATATCAAATTCACAAAATTTTAAACCAAACATAAAATAAGGTCTAGCGCTTTGACCAGATATCTCTGAGTTTTTATCGCTAACCCCAGTAAATGATAAACTTGGCATATTTTGAATGGTTCTTACCTCGGTAACATATACATACATTCTAAATTTACGTAAGTTTGCTGGTAATACCCATGTCCACTTTCTTTCGTCGAATGTAGCTTTACGATATAGGTGCATTAAACCTGCAATTGGTAAATTAATTGACTCTAACGTTGAAATTGTAAGAGTTGCTTCATCTCCACCAATATATGGTTTAGTTGGATCCCATTGTTGAATCTTTTCTAGACCTGCAATTCCTTGCCAATACCATGGCATTTCATTATTAATGGTCTTTAAAGCTTTCTTAAAATTTTGAAGAGCTTCTAGTTTTTCTGCATAATAATCTGATTCTGCACCGCCATTAGATAATTTAGCTAAAAAAGATTCAGCTGGTTCAGATAAAAACGGCGAGTTTATAGAGTCTGTAAAATCAAATAACATGACGAACGACAAATACGTCGGATCCTGGAATTTGAATTTCGACGTTTTGCTCTTTCTAAAATCTTGTATGTTCTTAAAGTCTGACATATATTATTTATCCCATATTATTTACTCTACCTGGCCACTCCCTTCTTAATAGAGTCAAATGTTGCTTTACAATTCCTTCACTTGCTTTATAAGTATATCTCATTTTACCAACAATATAATATCCACTTAAAAATTCGTCAATCGCCCCAGTAGTAGTAGGTTCTTCAGACGTTGGTCCACCGGTTTCACTCGTAGTAAAATCTTTTTCTTTTTTGGCATTTTTTACTACCGAATCTGCTGTAATTGTATTTTGTGTTCTATGGAAAATCATAACTGGTATTTTCTGAAACATGTGAATCGCCGGATTAAAAGAAGATAATTCAACCTCAAGTTGAAGCTTATCCAGTTCTTCTAAGTTTTGTGTATTATGTAATGCAGCAAAAGTATAGTTTAAATGTGTATTAGATGTATCTGGATCACTGTCTCTACGCCCAACATATTTATATTTAACCTCTTCCTTGTATCTCTCTTCATCTTGACGACCCTTAAGGGGAGCTTCAATATCTTTTAAATTGGTTGATGTTAAAGCTTCAATGTCGAAGCTAACCAGTCCATTTTCTGAATCATTTTCAAAAAACTGAAGAGTTCTTTTATATCCATTACTCTTTACCTTTCTTCCACTATTATTTTTTAATGCATATCTTTTAATGTGCATATTTGAACCTTCAAAGGTTTCATGTGATGAAAGAACTAATTTAGTTTCCATATTATTAGTTTCATCTTTAACAGGTAAAATATCGTTTAAATCGATATTAGTTGACATTAGAACATCTTCAAATTCATTAGTAGTATTAAGTATAGAATTCAAATCAACATAGTTGATGTAATAATAAGGGTCAATACAAAATGTTTGAAAGCTTTCGTCACTGATATAAGAGTGTTTTACTAGGTCATCAATCGTGTCAATCATACTATCGTAAGGAACAAATAAATTCATACTATCATTAGTTACATCAACATTGGTTGCTAATCCTAGTTTTAAATCGGTTGCAATACTTTCTAGGTGATCTATTGTAGTACCTGTACCATATGACTTACATCTTTCTGCGTATAGTCCTGGAATTTTCATTTTCCCAGTAAACGTATACTTTGCACCACCCGCACCGATTTCAACATTATTTTTAAGAGGTGATTCAACATTATCTATGTCGAAATCTATTCTAATATCTTTATATGTTTCTTGTGACTTAGATCCTATTCTAATTGACATTACGTCTCCATCTCTTGGAAAAGTTTCAACCGCAAACTGAGATCTATTATCCACAACAGTTACTGTTATGGTTGGAATTTTATCCTCCACGTTAATTTCAAATGATCTAATATCTTCTCGCGGAAATTGATAGTTATTAACGATAATTAATGGAAATTCCATACCCTTATCTCTAGACACGTTGCTTCCACCCTCTTCTTCCCTGAAGGCTTTAAACTTATATTTATCAAGTTGAATAGTTGGTTCCAACCTGGTTAAAAGTTTACTTTCCAGTGCCATAATTAAATTGTAATTATATCATTATCAATTCTAATATTAGAATCTCCTTCTTTTAGTATGTTAGGTGGTAAAATTTGCTTAGAGCCATTTTCTTTTTCAGAAGCTTTCTTCTGTAAGTATTCAATTCTCTTTTTATCAACCACGGTTAATCTTTTCTGATCAACAAATTGATCTCTAACAGATTTTTCAGAAGTTTTTCCTTCTCCAACTTTTTTAACCGGTTTCCATTGTTCTAATAAATCATCACTTACTGGAATAATTAATACGTCTCCTTCATTAATTGAAAATGGATTTGAAATATTATTGTACTTTAAAATAATCTCAACAAAGTCAATGTTCTTATAATATTTGAGAGCAATTAAATCAGGTCTAGCAACTTCATCCAAAGAAACTGTATGTTCGCCTAATTCTCGTTGATTATCCGTAAATAGAATAAAAGGCTCAGTCATTCTAAGCTTATCATTCTCTATTCTTTTTTTATCTAATGATCTAAATTTCATAATTATCCGTTAGAATTTCTTCTAAATGTATTTACATATTCATTAGATTCTTTATCCTTATTTCCATAGGCAGAAACATCTTTGGTAATATTAATGTCAGCTGTATCATCAGGTTGTAAGTAGAATCTACCTCGACCGGTGTTGAACATTGATTCAATTTCAGCCTTATCTCTAGGTCTGCCTGGCTTTAATGTAACTGTGACAACCATTTTTTCAGGAAAGTCTTGGACTCCCATGCCACCTTCAAAATTAATTGAAGTTCCAGTACACGCTAAGTTACCAATTACTGCAATTGGGTTTAATGGATTACCAATAGTTACGTGCCACTGTCCAGTTGGATCACCTGTTAATAATGAGTTAACTGCTTGTCCACCTTGTGGAGAGTTAAATAATTCAAGTCCAGCTCCTCCGAGTATATTTTTCAAAGACTTACCAATGTTTCCCGAACTTATAAAGTTTTGTGCGCCAGAGATTAAGTCATCCATAGGACTCCCTGTGTTCTGTCCAGTAAAGTCGCTAATAACTGAACCTAAAAATCCTTTAAAATCTCCAGATCTTAATTTACCAATATCCCCAAGTGGTCTAGCAACGCTACCATCTCCAACATACCTTACGGAACCTCCCCAAAAAGGAGCATTACTATAAGTTAAAGCCAATATATTAGAAAGCTGATCTAACATTAATATTTTAGGATTTGCTCCTCCAAGATCTCTCAATTCATATTCAAATTTAAGCGTAAATTCTTGCTCAAATTTAAGACCCTGTTGTCTAACTAAAACGTTTTTAATTACGTTTAATGGTCCAAATACATGGTTAGGGTATGTATTACTAAATGCATCATATCCTCCATTTGCTGTTCTTATGGCGTCTTGATATGCATCTACCCCTTGTGCCGCGTTTAAACCAGCTCTTAAGATTGCACTGTCATTGATCATTGCGCCAAATACTCCAGATTTTTTACCTTTTTCAGAATTCATAGTCTGTACAGCAGCTTCTTCTTCTTTCCATTCATATGATGTACTAAATTTAAGAATTTCAGATATTTGATTTCCAGTATCTTCGCTTAACCAGGTCACAGCTCTCGCAATATCTGGCTGTGCTGTGCTTTGATTTATACCATCTTTATCTGGAGTGACTGGTGAAACAATATCGTCTGGCGCTGGAAACGCAAATCTACGAAGAGTGATCATCATATTATTTGGAATTTTTCCAAAATACTTTGCCACTGCAAAGTCTGAATAATCATATCTATAACCTTCATTATCTCCTACTGCTGAAGTAACTTCAATAATTTTACTAACAGTTGGATTCGATAAAGTATTTTGATCTATTTTATTATAATACTGGCTCTTTGAATCTCCAGCTCCTTCAGGACTTAATGGAGTACCTCTATAATTAACTAATGAAAATTTATTAAAAACTGAGTATGGTCTATCCTTTAGGGTTATTGTTTTATCTCCAACTTTAAATATCTCAGAAGCTACTTCATTTTGGTAATATACGTTACCTTTAGATTCTACTTTATCTGTTGTAGTCTGTCCGCTCACCCCGGCCGTGTCATTTGTCGCTGAAGCCTCCCAGGCTTTTAAAATACCAAGTTGATCTTTTAAAGCAGCTTGAACACCGTCAGGATTTTCAATATCAAATAAATTATTAATGGCATCGGTTGCTTTGTTAAGCCCGATGTCAGAAACTTTCATGAATGCATTTCCTGGTCCATTAATTGTGAATGCCATATACTATAAATCGATTTATTTAGTATATATATTCAGATTAATTTTTATGATTTCAGGTTGTCGTATTCAGGACCGGTCGGTCTATATAATAGTTTATTGTAATAATCTTTTATCTTAGGTTCACGATCACCTAAGAACTTTTTTAAGTGGGCTTCAAAAACACCCTTAGATTCATAATAGTATTGGCCCTTAGAATACGAAGATCGGGTTGCCTTTTCATATAATTCCTTGATTTCTTTTTCAATTAAAAAATCTTGGATACTATTATATAATTCCATAATTTGATTATGGGTTTTAGCGCACATGACAGAATCTACTACGATTAAGTATGTTTCTGAGTTTGCTTCTAAATGTTTAGTAAGATCTTCTTTAGTTTTAAAGTTAGTTCTATTGAATCTGAATTTAGTTGAACCTCCTTCAAAGTTCTTATCGAAATTCATATCAAAGAAATATCGCTTTAAGAAATTAATGTCATCATAGAACTTTGTAATTCTAATCTGATATTTTGGCATAGTGTCATCAAACTTTACATCATAAATTATCGCCCTAACTGGAAATACAATGTTAGAGTATCTGGAATTAGAGATAAGGGCATGTATATGCTCACCTTTGCTAAATAATTTATGCTTGATCATGATCTACAAATTTAACGAAATCAAATTTGTTTAAAATCTTCTTGTTTGGAACTCTGTCCATATTCAACACATTTAAGATTGTAGTGTGTTCTCTATCCGTGTACTGATTAATTAATTCTTTAAAATTAGCCACGGTTTCTAAATCTAAATTTTTAAATGAATAAACAATCGTATTTGGAGGTTGTTTATATTCCAAGTCTAAAATAGATTTTATTGTTGAAATAATATAGACCCCTATAACGGAGTCTTGTGGCTCTTCGTTATAAGGGTCTGCTTTAATTAATTTATTTTTGATGAGTAAATAATCTATGACGTGTGCGCTTGGATCTTCAATAGTTTTTATAAACTTATTGAAGTCTCGTTTAGATTTGTACCAAATGCACTCAATTACTAGATTATCGTTCATTACTTAGGACTGCAATCTTTTTATTTCAGATTGTAGTTTATCTATTTTTTCTTTGATCTCATTTGGCGTAGGTTGATAGTGTTCTCCCCAATCATATGAAACCTTAATTTGAAATTTAGATTTTGAATTTCCAAACTCTAATCCAACATCAGTACATAGTTCTTCAATGAACTTTACTTTATTATGCACTGAACCGAATTCGAACACATTCGTTGATTCAAATACCTCACCAGCCCCATTAATGTTATCGTCAACAATGGTTTTAATTACACCATTGTCTGCAAGTTGGAGTCTAATTTCTTGCATAGTTTAAGATCTTTTAGCTCTGCTTGCAGCAGCTTTTTTCATAAGATCTCTTGATTTTTTTTTGTCTTCTTTATATGTTTCTTTATCTTTGATTACAGTAAGAGACCATGCCTCTTCTAACATACTTACTTCAGCTTCATTATATCCTTGTGCTGCCCATGTATTTCTAAGACCATGAAAACCTTTACTGGTTTCCTCGTCATAATTACCCTTAAGTCTAAGCTCTAATTGATCTCCAATAGAATCTTCAACTCTCTTCACATGTGCTTCATGTGCTGTGGCACCATCTTCAGCCATTTTAGAGTACCATGCCATTCTCTGTGGAGAAAAACGGCTAAACATATTTTTAACCTTAAGCATGTTAGCTCTTCTCAAATCTTGTCTTCTTTGACGTCTTGACATTGTTGTTCCTTTAGCCATTGTAATAAATTTATAGTTATTTTATATTTATCTGTATTATTTAATGTTCCTATTTGTAATATTCTTCTAGGAATTTCGTTATATTTTTTTGAATATAACTCTGTAGATTTTCTACATTAATTTGTTGAAGTGCAACTGCCATAATTTCTTCATTAAGATCTTCGGCTTCCATTCCCTCAGATAACATAGTATGTAATGCAGGTGTAGGGATATTTAGATTAATTTGAATAGGAACGCTCACAACGTTCTTCTTACTCATTTTTTGAATCATTTTGCCCATCACCGTTACTTCAGGTTCTGGAATAGAATTAGCCTTACTTGGAATAGAAACCTCTTTAGTTTCAGTTAAGTTAACATCTCCTTGAACTAATTGTGAAAGCTTATCTGCACCTGGTAATGGAACTCTACCATCTGTAACTTCTTGTAGGAATTCGCTAATAACGTTATTAAAGATTCTAGAACCGTCGGTGAAATTTGTAAATTGACCATCTACAGATTCAACTGTTACGATCTTACCGAACGTATCTCCTTTAATCCACTGATATTGTTTAACTTTATCTTGCACGTCTGTCATTATATAGTTGTTTTCTTTTTTATACCAATTTTTTGAATTTTGTTTAAATTTCAAAAAATTCAATAACTGCCTTATCATATCTTTCTATGAATTTATCAAGAAACTCAACGGCCTCTGAAGGTCCAATAAACGCATCTCGCTTGTTAACATATTGTTTAAAGAACTGATGACTTCCATTATTCTTTAATGACTCTTGTAGATATTCTAACTCGGGTACAAATAATTTATTAAAACTCATTCCACACGTTTACTTGTTCAATTTCAATGTTAGCAGTCTCCAATAAAGCAACGCCGCTCATATCTCGGTAATCTTCACAGAAGTACACCTTTTTGATTCCTGCTTGAATAATCAACTTAGCACAATCAAAACATGGACATGTTGTGGTATACAATTCAGCGCCTTCACAACTCATCGTTGATTTAGCAACTTTCATAATAGCATTTGATTCTGCATGAAGAACTTCAGGTTTTGTAACTTCTTTAGAACAACATCCATTATTACATTCATATCCTTTTTCAACTAGAATTTCTGCATGGTCCGGATTTTCATAGTATCTGATTTGATCAGTTTCACATGAATTTTCAAAACCATGTGGCATTCCATTATATCCAAATGAAATTAACTGTTTATCTTTAACTATTACACATCCAACCTTTCTACGATTAGCGTAACTCAATTTAGCGAATTGATATGCAGTTTGCATATAAATTACTTCAATAGGAATTCTTGGCATAATATTATAATATAATACTATTTATATATCGTTTTAAGGATTTGTTTAAAAAAGAAATGCCCAGATTACTCTGGGCATTAATCCATGGAGACTATCCATGGAGGGGTAAAGATTGTAACGAATTATTATTCAGCTGCGTCTTCTGCATCAGATACAGAATCGACCTCTTTCATTTCATTAATTTTCTTTGTATATGCTTCAATCATTTCATTACAAGCTGCCTCATAAGCCTCTACTGAGAACTCCTCTTTCATTTCTTTAAGAGTATTGGCAGATAATGCAGCAACTAAAGCTGCATTTTCTTTCATGTATGATTCTACGGTATGTTCGTCATGTGCATCTTCCTCCCAAACTTTAGCTTCATTCTTAACCATTTCATAAACTTCTTTAAGCATTTCAGAAACGGTTGGATTAGATTCTTCAGCGTTTACTTCTTCGGTTTCTTCAGCTTCTTCTTCAGAAACTTCAGCTTCCTCAGCTTCAGTGATTTCTTCACCTTCAGCATCGCCTTCGCCTTCTAAATCTAATTCTTTTTCAACGTCTTCAACTTCACTGTCAACTTCTTCACCGTCTGCATCAACGGTTGGTTCAGTAACGTCTTCGGTTTCATCTTCTAATTCTTCAGCAGGAACACCTGTTTCGCCAGCTTCTTCAACTTCTTCAGCTTGAACTTCTTCAGCTTCTGCTTCAGCCTCTTCAGCTTCCATATTATCGGCTGTACCAGCGTCAACTACATCTTGTTCGATTTCTTCAGTTCTGTCCATTTCAGCAACAAACTGTTCGAACGATTTTAATTTTGCCATATCTAATTGTTTATTATTTTTTGCAAGTTATTAAGTATATATCTTATATTAACTTATTAATTTTCAAAGAAAGCGGCGTTGTTCCTTTGATGATTCGATGTATTACACCTTTAGGTATTTTAACATCAATTCCAGTGACTAGAGGAATAGGTAATTCATTATCATATTGGAATCTCCAATCTGAATCCTCTAACACCTCTATAGTTCTATCTTCGTTATCTGCATGCCACTTATATAAATGCTCAGGAAATTCTGGACTAAAGTGTCTAATAACTGTATTTTCATTAATGACTTCCTCGGTAAATGGTAAAGTTTGATCTTCAATCATTTTAACAACATGTTCAGTTGTCATCTTATTGCATTTACATTCAGCACATTTACATTCTTTTACCATGGTTGATCGCTACTTAAACCTAATTGTTTTCCAAAAAGAGTAGGACCATAGCATGCCCAAAAACCTGCTTTCATTGGATCCATTTTTTCCATTTTATCACAACCATGTCTAGCCCAAAAGTTTGCAGCTGGACCAGGTTCTCCATTTTTAATGGTTGACTTAGGATCTCCCCACTCTACTTTCTTTGCAATAACGTTTCCCTCTTTGTCAGTTCTACCTGAATTTCGATAAACAATAAACTTTTTATTACCTCCTCTAGATGGTGTATCTAATTTAACTTTAATAGTATTTCCACCTTGTGGAGTATAAACTGCTGGTTTTCCAACTTCTAGGTTTTTAGCCATCCAACCAGAAGGTCCTTTCAAGATAACATTTCCTTTATCCCAGTATTGTTTAACCTCTTCAAATAGTTCGCTGTAAGCGTCTGAACCCAGTCTAAAAAATGAATTAGTTAAATCTAATCCTTCTTCAATGTGGGCATTAAGAGCTGGTGAAACGTTCTTAAAATCTTCAAATGTCTTTATAAATCTCATATAGTATATATTAAGATAAAATTAGGCTGTTTAAAAATTGATCTTGATATCGTAGTAGTGCAAGTTCTTTAGCTTTTGCTTCTAGTTCTATATCTAGATCCATGTCATATGTTTCGATTTTTTCATATACATAATCCGCATGTGCTCTGATAATTGAACTACTATCTTCGTGTAATTTTTTAGCACTAGAGTAATGGCATAGTTGACGAACATTAGAAGGCCATGTTTTAGCTGCAAGTTGCAGAGCTTCTTTTTCTGGCATAGGGTCTTCGTAACAACGATGGTGATGATAGTCAAATGTAGTTGGAGCACCGCACATTTCCCAAATATCGTATAAATCCTGTACAGAATATTGTGCTGGTTTGTCATCGTTTTCGAGAACTAACCGACTTTTTGAAGAATCGTTTAGAAGTTGAAAGTTTTTTGCAAATCGTTTCTTAGTGGCTTCTTTGTCTTCATATGTACCACCTACGTGTATATTAATAGCAGAGTATTGAGTTCTTGGTAAACCCATTAGATCCATTATTTCGCCATGTTGATTTAATTCACTAACTGATTTTGCAACTAGTGTGTCATTTGGACTTGCTAATACATTGAATGGACCTGGGTGAAAAGTCAACCGTTGGTCATATTTTTTAGCCAGAGTACCTGCACCTTTAAGTAAATTACAAATAGTATTATAATTAGGAAGATCTTTGAGTTTATACTCGGACATCCAAGGAAACATAGAACTAGACATACGATACAATGTAACGTCATTAGTATAATTCCATTTGATAATTTCGATCATATCACGAATATTCTTTTCCGCAAGTTCACCGGCATATTGAATGCCCTTTGCTTGAAAAGTTTTCTTAATCATTTTACGACTAACTTGAATGCCGTGGCTTTCGCCAAGCGTTAAGTTAATACAACAATATCCATAGTTAGCTGCCATTATAGTATTTTATATTTATTTTTAATAAAGTTTATTGCTCGCTCTGCTTCACATGCTTCTTCGAGTGTCATTACATCAAGATCTTGAAATAATAGACCTGTTCCCGTGTTTACAAAGATTAATTCTCCAACTCTTTCTACTGAAAAAACTTCATGAACTGTCATTTGTTCTAGGTAAATAATCCTAGATGTGTTTAGGATTCGATCAATTCTTTCTTGATGAGAAATCATCCTCGTAGTGTTTTTATAATTCCTACAATAAATCGTGCGGTTGGAATAGGCCAAATCAACGTGGTAAAAATTCGTTCAAACATTGTGAATCTCATTTCTTCATGTTCTTCTCCTAGATGATTAATCAATAAATCATATAAAAGATTAAATAGGACTCCTGCTGCGAGATAGATTATAATATATTGTATCATATTACCATTGCTTTTCGTAAGTATACCAATGATCTGCTGAAGCGCAATCGATGAGTGCTTTTTCCATAATCGTAATGATATCTCGAGCTGTCATCAAATTTACCTGTGCATTAATCCACATTTCAGCCAGTAAGTTACTACCGTAGTTTCCTTCAAATTTGAGCATGGCATAATTATACATACCACTTACCATTCGATCAATGATTTGATCTGTGTCGCTTGCTCGACTACCAACGATCCATCGTCCATCAATAAGATTTGAATCTTCGAGTTCTTGAAGAAGTTCATTTTTATCAGTCATCATAAAATGAGTATCAAGAAATGTTTTAAGATGTGCATGGCTTTCTGAAGTTAGAATAGTTGAACAACCTGCTATGATACCGTTACATGTTACGTCATTTGCGTTGAAAGTGAAATCTTTTTTCATGAATATAAAATTAGTGTTTGTTTTAATTATAATACTAATATAAGCATTATTTCTGAGACTAAAAAACTTTTTACGATTATTTTTAAATTATTTTAAAAATCAGTATCTAATATAAGAGTTGCGATCCCAATATTAAACACTGGGATAGATTTAAAATCTGGAACGTGCATTGATCCACTTATCCATATGTTTTTCCATACGTGGTATGATACTAGACCATATCCAAAAACTGGAATCTTATTTCTATCCTGACTGTGTGCGGAATGTCCACCTCCCATGCCAACATCTAGCAATATTCTAGAATTAGCCAAAAGATAATATTTTCCTATGGTTCCACCAAATACGTTAGTATATGCTAAACCATTAGCAACTGTTCTATTAAATGTAGTTGGATTGGTTCCACGAACGTCCCATCCTACTGATATTTTGTGTTTAACAACTTGACCTCGACCAGAAGTTCCAGATTGCATGTGTATAGGAGAAGCATACATTCCTACAAATACCATAAGACCCTTATTAGGATATCTAAGTGGTTTATATTTTTTAAGTTCATAATGCATTCCTGATTTTTGATGCTTAACTGTAAAATTTGGACAATGATCTCTATTAATAAATTGAGATTGTGCATTGAACGCAACCAACATCATCATTCCAACTAAAATCCTTTTCATAGGTTGTTTACATTTATAGGACTAATATAAACAAAAAACCCGAGACTAAAAAATCTCGGGTTCATTTATTTTAAAATAATTTTAAATATAGTCTTCAGCGAATGAGTCGTCAATATCAACTTCTTCTCCTAAACTTCCAAACTCTTCTGGATTTCCCCATTCTTGAATAGCTGAATATAGGAATCTATGAATTTCTTCAGAGAGATCTGACTCTACCCAAACATTACCATCATAGGTATAGAGTTCATCTCCATTATCGTGTTCTGAGTAACGATACTTAATTTCTTCGCCATTTATTTCGACAACACCTTGCCATGTTGTTAACTGATACTTGATGTATGCTTCTTTTACTACTTTGATTTTTGCCATAATTTATTTCCAAAAAAGTTGAACTGCGATTAAAACGAATGAAAGAATTAATGAAATGAGAGTTTTAGTATTAATGCCTTCTCCCAAAAAGAAACTTGTCATGATTGCAAATGCAACCATTCCAACTGAGAATCCTATGAATCGACCTGGCCAAACTAAACCATTATTGTATTCAGCAATAAAGCGGGTTGCAGTTATAAACAGATAACTGATGAGAGTTCCGCCGATGATTGAAACTAATATTTGATTTTTTCTAAATACAGGCCATAAAAATTGACCATTAGTTTGAAACCACGTTAACGCTTGTCCAATTGCATAAAATAAAATACCGTATAATAATCCTCTCATTAGAATAATTGGCTTGCGGTCGTAGTTAAATGAGATATAAAACTTGCACGATGGTGATCAGTTGCACCACTCTCTTTAATTGCTTTAATGTGTTGTGCAGTTCCATATCCCTTATTTGAATTCCAACCATACGATTCCAATCCTTCGATCTCGCTCAATTCTTTCATTACAGAATCTCTCTCAGTTTTTGCAAGAATAGATGCAGCAGCGATGTTAATATACTTATTATCTCCACCAACTACGCATACGAATGGAACACCATTAAAACCATGAAATTGATCACCGTCAATTGTAATAAAATCAAAAAGAGTCTTTTTATTAACTTCATGTAAGCATGTTTCCATACCCTTTAAGGTAGCCCTTAAAATGTTAGTAGATTCTATTTGATCAACGTCAATGTGCTCTACATGATACGATATAGCATTCTCGAGAACTATTTGGCGAGCTTCTGCTCTCTCCTTTTCGTTTAAGATTTTAGAATCCTTAATCAATGGGTGTTGAAAGTTTGGAGGCATAATACATGCTGCTACAGTAACTGGGCCTGCTAAGGCTCCTCGACCTGCTTCATCAACACCAACCTCTAAAAGATTTGAGTTTTCGTGATAAGTGCTCTTAAGTAAAATTTGAGTGGACATAAATAAATCTTTGAGTATTATACCCAAAGATTTATTTTAGTTTCCTTATTTTTCGTTATCCAACTTCCATCTGTCATAACGATCTACAACATCTTGAAGAATCTTGGCTCTAACGATATCTTTATTTGTGAACTTATGATGACCAACGCCCCTAATGCCCATCATTAATTCGGTAAAAGCTTCAAGGCCAATATTGTTTTTTGCAATATCATATTGGCTTACGTCACCAGTAACAATAACTTTAGAATCTTTACCCATACGAGTAACAAATAACATTAACTGTTTAAAGGTTGCATTTTGTGCTTCATCGAGAATCATTAACGCATCATCATATGTATCTCCACGCATAAATGCTAAAGGCTTGAACTGAATAACCTCAGATTCAACTAATTTTTCAGTTAACGCTGGGCCAATGATCTTGCTCATGTTTGAAAGATAAGATTGCATATATGGATCGATCTTATCTTTAATATCTCCTGGTAAGAATCCTAACTTTTCACCAGCCTCTTGAATAGGCTTACATAGGATTACATTTTTTATTTTCTTTTCTGAAAGAAGTTTAAGTGCAACATAACATGCCGTATAAGTTTTAGAAGTTCCAGCGGGACCAGAGCAAAATGTTATGTCGTTATTTAATATTTGATGTACGTATTGTTGTTGTGATTGTCTGAGTTGAGTTTTAATATTTTCAGAGGTAATGTTAATTTTCTTTGGACTAACTCTCTGTGTTCTGTTTTCAGATCCTTTATTCATATATTAACTGTGTTTATATAATTAATCGCCTGACATTATGACAAGCTCTTTTAGTTTCATTAGTTTATCACACTTTTCGTATTCTTCAAGTTCTTCAAAATAATCAACTAAGATGTCAATGAATTTTGAGCGCTGGCCAATACCGTGCTGTATCTCGATAATATCATTACCTTCTTTGAATACAACAAAGCGATTAACTGTCTTAGTAAAATTTCTAGTGATTGTGTAGTAAGATGATCTCATCAAAGAATCTCTGTCCTCACCTAAAATATCTTCCATCTTAATTTCTTTTTTTTGCAAGAGTATCTTTTGATACTTTACAATGTATATATTAATACCACTACTAAATTGTTGTAGAAATTGGTAAAAATGTTATAATGATATTATATTCTGAAATCAGTCTTGATTTCTAAATTTTTGCTCAACGTATTTTGCATTTTGCATCATTTCACGTTTAGCAACGGAAGGTTTGGTGTATTCTTGTTTTTCTCTTAAGATCTTATTTTGTTTAGTCTTATTAGTTTTTCTTTTAAAAAGACTAAGTGCCTTTTCGATATTTCCATTTTTAACTTCTATTCTTAACATCTTATTTTATCGATGATTTTTTTAATATTATAGCACTTTTCGTATTCTTCACTTTCTACGAAATATTGAATGACATTATTCAATGCTTGTAATTTTTCTTCTGGTGGTGTGTTACTATTGATCGCTTTGTCTTGTTCATTCATTAGGGTATTATATATTATCTCCATCATGGTATGTCGAGATGACTCTCTTAAACCATGGAATGAATCTTCACCATAATCCGAATCAAAATCATTTAAATCATACATTCTGTAGATCCTTAATTTTTTTAACAAGATCTAATTGATCTTCGTTTAATTGTACGCTAGCAGTTCTTAATTTAACCATCATATTACCGTACGTTTCATTATTATATATTGGCATTCCCATTCCTGTTATTCTTAAGATCTTTCCATCATATGAATTTTGAGGAACTATGAAATTAACTTTGTTGACGGGTGTTTCTATTTCAAATTTACCACCGAGTAACATATCATAAAAAGGAAGTGTATAGTCAATCCAGATGTCACTTCCGTTTACGATTAAATTTGGATCTAATAAGATTTGCATAATTATAATGGCATCTCCATTAGGTGCACTAGAATTAACAGGATGTGGTCTTCCTTTACCCCTCACCCTTAACTTAGCTCCGTTTGTAATTCCTTTTGGAATACTAATATTAAATGATTCTGTTCCAGTTTCAATATACTTAGTAGTTCCATAATAAACTTCTTCTAGAGTTAAATTAACTCGAATTGTTACATCAGGTCCTTTAGCGCTTTGATTAAACGCATTGTTGAACATCTCTGAAAAGTTACCACCAAATTGATTAAACATTTGATCCCATCCAGACGGTGCTTTGAAACCTATTCGTACATCATATTGATCTCTTTTCTGAGGATCACTAAGATTTTCGTAAGCTTCTGTTATTTTCTTAAACGTAGCTTCATCACCTCCTTTATCAGGGTGATGCTGCTTCACTAGGTTTCTATAGGATTTCTTTATTTCATCCTGTGAAGCCTCGTGGTTTACGCCCAAGAGTTGATAGTAATTCACGTATTACTTATTTAAGGATTCGCGCACATCTTTAAGTAATCTAGCTTTCTTACGCTCAGTTACTCCTTGATTTACAGTTCTCTTTTCTTCGTTTTCCATAACTTTTGCAATACGCTCAAGGGCATTTGCAATTCTATTTAATGTTTCGTCTGTCATTATGCCGATACTATTTTAATATTATATTATATATCTGTGGGATGTTTCTTAAAAAGAAAAGGGCCGCTAAGGCCCTTATTTAAAATAAATCTAAAACTTTTTTTAGATCTGCACATTTTTCATATTCTTCAAGATCTTCAAAATAGATTAGAGTTTCTTTGACAATTTCTTGAATAACTTCTGGATTTTGCGTCGCCTGTGGATCAATACCATACAATTTGATTGCTTCGTAGTTTGCTCGAGCCAATCGATCTTTCATTTTTTCTAAGTGAGCTTCTTTTTTAGGATCAAACTTAGGAGTTTCTTCTTGTTCGTAAAAATCTTCAAATTCTTCCATGTGTTTCTTGTTTAATTATAAAGTAAATATAACCAATTCCAACGACCTGTGGAAATTTATTTACAATTATTTTCAATCTAAATTAACCTTTATTGATCTAGATTTAATCTCATCGATTTGAGATTGAATTGAATTATCTCTTAAAGATACTTCGTACTGCATGCCAACATTCTTTTCATGATTAAGGTCGCTCATCTTATTTACATATTGAGAATATCTATGGTTGACGTAATCAAATCCTAAGAATTTAAAATGTAATAGTTTTAAAGGTTCATCATTAAATGTATCTAATCTTTCGTGCAACATTTTCCATCTTCCCCATATATGTCCTTTATATTCACCAAGTGGTCTAATACTTTCTGGAATAGGATGATAATATTTTCCTAAATCAATGTTTGGATCTAATTCATGAGCGCCTTCAACCCATTCAAGGTCATTAATCAAATTTATGTTAACGATTGATGGTTTCACATACCATGGATTTGGTTCTCCATAACCTACATATTGATGTAAAAGATTTGGAAATTCTATTGGGTTTGGGAATCCATCTGAAACCATTTGAAATCCAGCGGGAAAGAATACACTATGATCTGTGTGTTGAGATAAGAAACCCCTAAGATCATTATGAAATATAAATTCATCACAATCTGCTAAAATTATAAAATCTGCGCTTCCTTTAGCATGTTGAATACTCCTTTTTTTTAATTCAATATGAACATAGTCATTGAATTTACCATTAGTTTCAAAGGGAATAACTTCAATTTCTACTTTTTCTTTGAAGGTCTCGATGATCTCTCTCGATCCATCAGTTGACATGTTATCATAAATGATTATCTTATCACAAAACTGAGAATAGTGTCTTAGAAAGAATGGAAGCATTAACTCCTCATTCCATACGATAACATATGCCCAAAGTTTCATAGAATTGGCATGTTAGACATTTTAAGCATTACGTTGATTGTTGCTTGTACATCTTTTTCACAATATTCCTTAATGTCTTCAAGTTGATTATTCCAATAACATCCTGAAACCTCTTCTGCTCGCATAGCATCTTTAGGAGATGGAATATCGAATACTCCACATACCAAATCTAATGTAGCGCTACTCATACCTCCAAACTTCCAAATTTCATAGGTATCTACTAAACAATTTTCCCATGGTTTTTGTTTTTGAAAATGAAATTGAGTAGGTGGAATTATGCCATTGATTAGAGATCGTCTGACGATCCATGGCATATCAAATTTCTTGATGTTATGTCCTACTAATTGAACGGATGGGTTCTTAGAAAAAATAGCTGACATAATTTTTAAGAATTCTTCTAATAATTCTTTTTCATTATCACCATAAAATGATCTGATGTTAGAAGTATATGGTAGTCCAATTTCATCAAACTTAACCTGACCGATTGTGATTACGATTATTTTACTAAACTCTGAATGAATAGCTGCACAATCTTCATACATTTCTTGGTCACTAAGATTTGCCTTATGAGATTCATACAATCTAATGGAATCTGCCTTCCTAGACCATAGCTCAACCATGTGAGAAGATCCATTCTTTTTGAAGTCTTTATAGTCTTTAAACTGAGTTGCTGTTTCAATATCTATAAACAGCATGTTTTTAAATTCTGCTTGAGTATACATTAATAGTTTCTTAGTTCCTTTTCGGTGTTTGCTATATTATAACTTGATACTGGATATCTTACACTATGACCATCTGTGTTAGCAGTCATAGTATACCATGCTTGTCCATAAATTTTTGTTAGTTTTTCGCTTTTATCAACTATCTTACCGAACATAACTGAACCTGCGAACACAAAGAAATATTCATCACCTATCTTTGGTGATTTAACTTTGATTGTTGGTGGTAATTTCTTTTTTGCCATATAGTATTATATATGACAATTCCAAAAAGTTTAAAATTTTTATAGTTCGTTCCAAGTAGAGTGTAAACGAACTTCTCTAATTCTGGTATACGTATCGTAATTTACTGTAACCTCTAAAAATCCGCCTGAAATCGATTCAGGCAGATCCTTAGGATTAATCCAATATGGTGTTGGCATATCTATTCTACCATTTACGTAATCGAACATTGCATCTACATCCATGTGATGAACATAGATTTTAATTTGCATGCATTTCATGTCAGGATATCCCATAGTTTTATTTATTATGAGTGTGGATACGGAGGTCTCCAACTCTTTTTTAGTGTTGTGTGTTCAGCTAAATTAATTAGATCAGTTATTTTAACGACTGGATCAATGGCGTTTTGTTCAAAGTGATCGATCATTTCAGCATCAGTAAGTTCCCTACCGATTTCTTTAGTCATTTTATCTATTTCTCTGATCATTATTTCGTATTGTCCATTGTGATTATTAATATCTGATACTCCTGTATTTTTATTACACAGAGTACAAAATACTGGACTTGGAGTTAAGAAACCATATTTACATTTTACCTTGCCTCTAACTGGAAACTTTCCACATCCTTTACCATCTTCAATATACTTATTCCAATCTTGTTTATATGGCCAGTCCTCCCAGTGTACAAAGTTTCCAAGTTCAATCCAAGCCGCAGTTAACTTTACTTGCCATGCTTTGATTTCAGCTTGACCCCAGTCTGGATGACCCTTGTGTTCAGTTGGATTTCCATTTTCATCATAATGTTCAGTTAATGGAAATACTCTTTTTTCATAGAATCTACTCATCTTTCTTAAATGAGGTGGATTGCAATAATCTCTTTCTTTAAGAACATAAAATCTATCACCGGTTGATGCTATTCTATCAATATTATCTTCTTTAATCCAACCCATATAGTACATTCTATGATCATTATCATCTAAATATCTTCTATATTGAATTTGATCAATGTCTGGGTTTTCTTCAAGAAGAGTAATACTATTTTGAATCCAATTTTGACTAATACCTGCTACATTTCCAGGAATATGGATCCAATCACCTTCGATAAAGAAACTATATTCATATTCTTTACTAAGTTCATTCAATCTATTAATTCCTCCACCTGGACCTAGATTTACGTCTGATTTTCTGATTGTAAATTGAACTCTATCAGAATACGTATCAACTGCCCAATCTAATACCTTATCAATATCTGGATTTGAAATGTTTACCCAAATAAACCATTCGAATTTTCCACCTTTATAATTATCAATGAAAGAACTAATAGTATCTTTAAGAGCAAGATCTCTATTCTCAGTACTGTGTGTTAGCGTACAGACGCAAAAATTATTAATCATTCTAATTGTATTTTATTTATAGTGTCCTCCACCGAGCCATAGAACAAAAGATCTTCTTGTTCCTCTTAGTACTGGTTTTACGGAATGTAGTAAATAACTTGGAAAGATAACGACGTTACCTGCACCTCTTGGAGCAACTAATACATTTTTATCTAAACTAGATCCTCCTTGCCAAAAGCATAAATCTCCGCCAACGTATTCATCTGAATCTGATAATTGAACAGTGATTGAAACTTTTCTAATTGAAAGATCTCCTCTGCCAATATCCTGGTGCCAGTCATATTTACCTTGATCTGTTTCATAGTATTCTGTATACTGAATTGCTTCAGGTGCAGTATGTAAATCAAAGTTCCACATCTCTTTATTTGCATGATCAGCCAATCCAATTAGCTTTTCATATAACCACATCCACTCTTCTGTTTGTGGAATCCACTTAATCTTTGATTTTCTATCGTCTGACATTCCACCCTGTGTAGAAGCTACTTCAAAGGGTAACGTTGCAACTTGAGTATAAACCTTATTTAATTCTTCAGGAGTAAATCCTTGATCAAACCAATAATAATCCATTGCATTATTTTGTGGCGATTCAAATGCTGGTACTTTCATATTCTTTTTGTTTAATTTCTTCTTGTTTTTTTTCGTTATATGTTACGTTTGCAACTCCTTCTCCTTCTCCATAAATGGATTCTGTTAAAATTGGATAGTGTGGATTTGCTTCATATGCCCAATCATGAATTCCAAGTTCTTCGAACCTAGCTTTAATGGCCTCATTATAGTGCGCAGCAATCGTTCTAACTCTACGCTGAATGTCTGCTCTTGAAAGATCATGCGTATTTCTTCCGCTTGCATTATTATATAGGAATTGAATGTAGCTTAATTTAGGAATCTTACAAATCTTAGATTTTAAGAACGTTCTTACCACTAATTCATAATCGTCTGCAATTGTAAGAGTTCTATTATGACCTCCAATTTCAAAGTATGTGGTTCTTCTCCAAGCACGAATGTGATTAGGAACACCGACAATGTGGCGAATAGTTTTAGGGTTAATGTTATGTTGATTTGCAACAGCTAACATCATTCCGTTATATTCTTCTTCTCTGTAATTTCCATAACCTAATGCAAAACCTGGACCATATCGCTGCGGTTCCCAGTTTTCATTTACCTCAGCAGTATCTCCAAAGAAGAAACCACAATCAGGATGCGCCTGTGCTGCGTTATGTAGATCTTGTGCGCATGATTCTACTAATAGATCATCGTGATCTAACTCGGCTAAGATATAACCTCTTGCCATTGTACATGCTCTCCACTTAACTTCGCCTATACAACCTCCACTTTTTTCTCTAAAATCAAATACTCTAACTCTAGGATCGAGTTTTGCGATTTCTTCTGCAATTTTAAGTGTTTTACCACCATCGCTAGAATCATTAACAAGAACCCATTCCCAATTTGAATATGTTTGACGAGCAACAGATCTATAAGTATCCCATAGTTTCATGCCAGTATTATAAATTGGCGTATAGAAAGAAATCATGCTTTCATCGTTAAGAGTAGTTGGATCTAGCATAGCGCTCATTGCAACTGAATACGCCATTTGACCTGCATTCTTTAATTCAAACTCTTTTTCTGGAATATTAACCCATTTTCTACGGTATTGTAATGGCATACTTCCTAATTCAGGAAATGCCATCCAACTTTCTCCTACTGTTATAATAGAATCTGGTTCGAATTCTCCTAGAATTTGTGCAATATTAGAATCGTCTTCCAAATATTTTACATTTAATTCGTCTGCTTCGTAATCCAAATATTGAACTGATCTTAAATCAGGTTGACCTTCACCAATATATAACACCTTAGGTACCTTAGGTGATGCCTGTTTCTCTAAAAAGTTATAATGACTAAGAACTATATTATGCCAGTTGATTACATTAGAACCACTGTCGTACACTGCTTGAATAAAGTGTCCGTCTGCTGCATAGCTAGATCCAAATTCAAATGTATCTAAAAGAGATCTTTTGAAAATGATTTGTGCAATATCAGTTTTTTGGAAACCTGTATTTTCAGGAGTTGCTTCGCGAATATCTAATCTCGTAAAATCACGACCGTTAACCCATTGTGAAACGATGTGCATTTCAATACCTTCTTCTCCTAAGAAGTTTGATGCATGTTGATAAAAATCTTCGTGTAAGATATTATCATCATCTAGAAAATAGAACCATTCATTTCTATTTTCAAATCCTCTCATTAACTCTGTTGTCTGCGGATATAATAGTCCACCGTCGCCTGCTTTAACAAAGTGCAGTTTAGTTGATTCGTTTGAAAGAGTTGAAAGTAACTCTGCATCGATATCCTTTAATGGAGCAGTGTCAAAAACAACATGCCATGTTACGTTAATATTTTCGTTTAAATTAGAGAATACTGAATCTCTAACGGTTACCAGGTTGTTAGGTCTGGTGCATCTTGTGATAATGTTTAAATTATGAATCATTTATCTTTATATTAATTATTCTACGTCAAAGAAGAATAGGTGGAAGAATCGTGCGTTTTCGATTGCATCTCCGAAGTATCCTGTCGCTGCGTGTAAATTTGATGAATTAAAAATTACTAGTCTATTGTAAACGTTACCTACGTCATCAACTTTTTCAAATTGAGTTTTATCGTAGAAATTCATATCGGCACTTAATCCTTTAAAAGTATCATAGTAACCTTGTTCGTTTCTTTCTTCTTTTGTAAAACCACGAAGTCCCGTAACTTTACTCTTATATAGAGCAGTTCCTGTTTCAACAGGTGCGTTTGGAGTTAAATAGACCATTGCTGCGTATTGTTGAGAATCTACGTGATATACAATAGGTTGATCCGCTGTGCAAAATTGAAAAACACCATTTGCATAATTAGGATGGTTCCAATTTACAATTTTACGACCCATGATTTGTTCTAATCTTTCTTTAGTACCTTCTAAAATATATTTAGATTGAGATCTTTGACCTTTGTGATAACCTGAAGGTTGATATTGTAAAGAATACATTGCATAATTTCTAACCATATCAGGATCTGCATAAAAATTATCCACTACGATAATATCTTTATGTAATTGACCGTATCCGGATTTAAAAACAATCCATTGATTAAATGAAACTTCAGTTGAAGAAATATCAACCTCATTTGACATTTTAACTTCGACGATGTTATTCATTAATTCAAACGGTAATGAGATTTCAAATCCTAACATATCACCAATTACTGGATAATATTCTATAACGTCCGTTCTTTGATAAAAGAAAGGATTTAATGAAACACCATTAATTAGAATATCCTCAACGGTGTTAATAGTGGATCCAATCCAACCCTTCAACAAATAAGTTTCTTCTTGTTTAATTACAGAATCAACATTCATAAATAGACCAGGAACACTGGTCTGATGCGTGTGTATCATATGCTTTGACCTTTTTTGTTTATTATATTAAAAGTTTGAAAATAGTTTATAGATGAATCATCCATATTATGTTAATATTATATTATATTCTATATATTCATAAAAAAAGGGACCCATTTGGATCCCTTTTCTTTTTAAAATATTAAACTATTATCTACTTCTTGGAGGTGGAGAGCCGCCGCCGTCGCCCGTGAACGTTATACTAGTAACTCTACCGCCTGATACATAAATAGAGTGTTCACCACTTGTTAAACTACCGGTAAATCCTGTAATTGTACCTGTTTTACCTTGTGGACCTCTTGCACCTTGTGGACCAGTTGCGCCAGTTGGACCAGTTGGACCAGTTGGACCGTATCCAGTTGGACCCGCGGCACCTAATGGACCTGCTGCACCCTGTGCACCTTGACCAATAGTTTTAAATGGAATGCCAGTAAGTGCTGTCAATCCTACTTCGCCCATTGCTTGCAAAGGACTTTTTACAACACCGCGACCAACTCGTTCACCAGTTCCGTGAGTTCGCCGACCTCCGCATCGAGATCGTCGAGGATGCCGTCACGCATCTCCGCGGACATCTCCGGATGGCGTCGAAGCACCGACAGGTTCGTCTTGAGGCTGGTGAGCGGTGCGCGCAGCTCGTGGCCGGCGTCCTGCACGAGCCGCCGCTGCTCGGCGCGTGAAACCGCCAGCGCGCTCAGCATGTTGCGGAACGCC
>ERZ651770.338-NODE-338-length-23803-cov-6.070598_pt1 | contig 23803 bp, 12 predicted proteins | sample MGYA00514756_ERZ651770 | MGnify/ENA metagenome assembly ERZ651770
CACTGATGTCCGAATCACCTTGGAACGAAAGCGCCCCCCATTCATACATTGCCTCTAACCAAGGTGTGGGTGATGTTCAGATGCGAAGGACTATCAAGACATACGAACATAAGAACACCGATAACCTATTGACTCTTATCGACAAGGGTTTGGTTGGTGCTAAACATCAGAACTTCAATGTTACTAAAAACGAAATGAGTGAAGTCGATTTCGATATACAAGAACATGTTATCAAAACATTGACCACCGATGGTATATCCAAGAAGAAACCATTCTACCCAAAAGAACTCAAGGTCGACGACACTCCCCTGAATAAGATAGAGAGTCGAGTGACTACACAGGTAACATCGACATTGGCATATCCTGATGATAAGAATAGTTATGGTGAATCCAAGACGATAGGTGAGTATAGAAGAGACGTGATAAGTCGAACTGTGTTAGGGTTGATGCAGCATTCACCTATGACGGTAACAGTAAATGGATTTGACTTTGCTAACGAGTTGTATAATACTATAGGCAGTGTTATGCGAATATCATTCTTGCTGACCAGTTTCACCCAATCCACAAACGAAACTTTCGACAGTAAAAGGTCGGGGGATTATTTGGTATATTCTGCCAAACACTCCTTCAAGTATGAAGGATATGATGTTTCCCTATCGTGCATGAAATTGACTAATGGTGACTTTGAATGATACCAAATAATTTTATTGAATTCTATGGAGACCAGACTCGTTGGTTTTTTGGTTCCGTTGTTGATGTGATGGACCCTGAGAAGTTGGGTAGAGTCAAGGTTAGAGTTTTTGGAGTTTACGACTCTAAGGACGAAGAAAATAAAAATTTAATTGCCGATAATGACCTACCTTGGGCACAGATCGTTGTACCCGTTACTACAGGTATCCATGAAGGTAAAGGACAGAACCTAGGTTTGTTAGTGGGTACTCAGGTTTTCGGTATGTTCTTGGATGGCAAGAGTTCTCAGTTACCTATGGTGATTGGTACTGTACCTAAAAAAGGTGATAAGAACTCTAAGGCAGAAGACAACTATCCTGACAATAAGGTGTACGAGACAGAGACCGGACACTATAAAGAGTATGATGATACGGCTGGTGCTGAACGTATTAAAGAATCCCACAAGTCTGGTACTTTCTATGAGATGATGGCGGACGGATCTATTACCACGTACATTACTAAAGACAACTACTCAATAGTACTTGGAGACGAGTCGGTAACAATCGTTGGTAAGGTAACTATTAATGTCGGTGGTGATGTGGATCTAACTGCGGGCGGTGATGTCTCTATCAATGCTAAAAACATTAAACTGAACTCATGAAGACAGAACTACCATGTTCTGGTACAACTCTACCTACTAAGGCTGAGTTCGTTCAGGTGTACAATGATATCCTAATGATACCTAGCAAGTTGAAGGCGTACTCCGTTGCGACCCCAGACTTGGATGCCGAGGTACAGAAACAGATAGATGATGCCATCAAACAGATAGAAGACTTTGCAGAACTACAGTCCAGTATCCTATCACCGTATTGGCAGAAAGGTCAGATACGTAACTGGCAGAAGGAAGGTAGAGAGGCATGGTCGGAACTGATTGATGAGTTCCACATCTACATCCCAGCAAAGATGTTGGAGATGATATCCAAGGTAATACCGATAGGGTTCACCGTATCCATTATGGGAATCAGTGTTGATGTGCTCAAGATACTGGAAAAGGACGAACAGGAACGCATCAAGAGACAGATTACATCCGAGGTAGATAAGTTCTATGCTATGGTTCCCAAAGGGTACCAGTACTATGATGGTGAGTTCGGTGTATTGTGTGATGAATGGAAAGGGAAGTTGACTTGGGATTACTTCAAGAATGAAATCGTTCTCTTCTGTACCAACACACTACAAGCTGCATTCGGTAAGTTGATTGATAAGTTCAAGACGATATGGGACACATTAGGTCTACCCAGTCTACCTTCCTTGTTAGAGTTCGATGTTGAGACGTGGATACGTGGACAGATAGATGGGTTCAAGGCACAGGCGATACAATACAAGGAGTCTCTGGAGAAACAAGCAGAACAACTAGAGAAGGATATTGAAAATGCGGTCGGTGATGCTAAGAAGGATGCTAAAGAAAGACTGGACAAGTTGAATAAAGACATCGAAGAGTTTACTGTCGGTGGGTTCGTACAGGAACAACTGAAGGGGGTGAGTCTATTCGGTATGTCTCTGCAAGACATCATTGGGGGTGAGATTGATACCAATGTGAAATGTCCGGAGGAAGAGATTGCAGACCTTGTACGTGCTGCTCGTGACTGGTTCGCACAATGGCAAAAAGAACTCATCAACATGTGGATAAAGAAGATTAAATCATTCCTAGATGCTATAGGACTGGGTGCACTACTCGACTTCCTAACGTTGACTTTCTGTGATGTACTCGGTCTGATAGGAATCCCAACATCATTTGATTTAACTTTACCTGAATTACCTGAAATCGATGTTGCGGTTTCGGTATAAATAGTACAAAAAGAGTTTAACCATTATGACTAATACCAAATTTTCTATTCAAGATGGCAATCTATCCAATAGACCTATCACGGTTAGCGTACCCTATGTTAACAGTGACGTTGATTGTTCTTTTGAAAAGAAACCTTCGGGGGATGTCTATAAAAAGACGGAGGTTGCGGCCGTTCGTCAATCAGTAAAGAACTTATTGATGACCAACCACGGTTCTGTTCCGTTCCGTCCTCTCCTTGGTGCTAACCTAGGTGACCTTCTGTTCAGTCTATCTACAGACCTAGAGGCAGAAGACATACGGATTGCCGTGAAAGAGACTCTACGAGACCATGAACCTAGGGCAAAGGTTAAAAAGGTTAGGGTCAATATACAACCAGATTACAATAGTGTAAGCATATCGGTGACTTTCGAAGTAATAAGTACATCAGTGGTCGATACTGTGAACGTGAATATTGCGAGGATACGATAAATGACAATAAAAAATTCTGACCTAGATTTTGCAAACATCAAGCAAAGTCTCATTGAACACTTTAGACAGAGTGAAGATTTCAGTGATTACGATTTTGATGGTAGTGGACTTTCTAGTATACTAGACGTACTCGCATACAATACACATATCAATGCATTGACTGCTAACATGGCAATCAACGAGTCGTTCCTGTCATCGTCTCAAATACGTTCTTCTGCACTTGCCCATGCCGAGGCATTGGGGTACACTACGAAGTCTCGCACAGGTTCGACTGGGTTGGTTACTGCGACGGTTGATGCGTTGCCAAGTGAAGATGTACTTACATTACCACTTGGTCACAGGTTCACAGGAGACGTTGATGAGGTGTCATTCACCTTTGTCACCCAAGAACAAACGATCGCATTCAAAACAGGTGACCAATTCGTATTCGAGAATGTTCGGGTTCACGAAGGTGTTTCTAAAACAAACACTTTTCTTTTCTCTGGTGAAGACAACGCATACGTTATTTCGGATAAAAACATGGACACATCGACCATGTCAGTCAAAGTGTTCAGCAACTTCAACACATCCGTATACGACACATACATCAACATAGAAAACTCCGTAACTATCGACGAAGACTCTAAGGTTTATATAGTCAAAGAAGTCTCGAATGGTTACTTCGAAATCTTTTTCAGTGATGGTAATGTACTGGGTCAAGCACCTACTGTTGGTAGCAAGATTCAGGTAGAGTATTTACAGACTCGTGGACCAGATGCAAATGGTGTAAGTTCTTTCAGTGCCGAGTCGTTGAATGGTAGAACGGTTACCACTCAAACAGTATCTGCTTCATCGGGTGGTTCAGAGAAAGAGTCTCTTTCTTCTATAAAAAGAAACGCACCTAGAGCATTCACTGCACAACAAAGACTGGTCACTGAGGACGACTACGAGAACCTAATTAGAAGTAAGTTCGCATCTCAAATAAGTGATGTGGTGGCTTGGGGCGGTCAGGACAATATTCCACCAGAGTTCGGTAAGGTGTTTGTTAGTCTTAACTTCGAAGACGATGTTGATGAGTTGAGTAAACAAGACACCAAGAATTTGATCAGTGACAACCTAACATCTAACCTAGCAATCATGTCAATTGATACTAAGTTCGTTGACCCAGAAATGACTTATATCGAAATCGTATGTAGATTCAATATCGATCCTACAAAAACAACTAGTCCCGAAGCAATGCAAGTAGCAGTGAAGAATGTCATCACCGCACATTTTAATTCAAGACTGGAGACTTTCGATGCCGTCTTCCGTCGTTCTAATCTACTAAAAGAAATCGACGAACTAAGTCCATCTATTCTAAACTCTAGGGTGGACGTTAAGGGTCAACAAAGAATCGAGGTAGATAATGGTTCGGAACAAGATTACACTATCAACTTCCCGTATGCATTAGCCATTCCGGACAATGATGAACACACAGTGAAGACATCCATATTCAAGTACAACGGTCAGAACGTGTACATTAAGAATGAGATAGGGTCGACCCGACTACAGATATTTGACCTAGACAATATTGTCCGAGAAAGAAACATCGGTCGTTACGAGCCTGCTACTGGAGAGGTCTTCCTACACGCACTTGCTGTAGATACCGCTGCACCTCTAACACTAAAGGTATCTGTAACCCCTGCTAACCCAAGCACGGTACGTCCATTGAGAAACTACATCATTGCATTAGATGAAGATTCGTTGATTGCCAACGCAGTAATTGATGAGCAGACTACTAGAGTAATATTGTAAAATGTATAATATAGAGATAGATCCTAAGAGAAGTCACGTATCGTTTCACAACTCTAAGGTTGACGAAGCACTACCTGACTTTTTTGATGAAGAGTACCCGTTATTCATTAAGTTCCTAGAGACTTATTATGATTATATGGACGGTGATACGGCCGGGTCTTTTTCTAGGTTGATACGTGACCTGTTCCACGCACGTGATATCTCTTCACTTACATCCACACCAGATGAACCCAACGAATTTCTTGATTTATTGTTTGGGGACATCACTGACGGATTGAGTTCAGATTCCTTCTATGCCAACCCTAGGTTGATGGCACGTCTAATTGCAGACTTCTATCGTTCTAAGGGTACACAAATTTCAACTGAACAGTTCTTCAAGGCATTCTTCAATGAAGACGTTGAGGTATCTTATCCTAAGAAAGACATCTTTATTCTGAATGATAAACCTGGTGGTTCATTAATTGGACCACAGTCGTTACATTATATTCAAGACGATAAGAGATATCAGATATTCTCGATTCTTTTGAAAACAGGTCTATCCTTCAGTGACTACGAAGAATTATATAAGAAGATGGTACACCCTGCTGGATTCTATCTAGCAGCAGATGTTGTTATTCAAGGTTCGTCAGTGATGGGAATAGGTGCTGGATTGCCGATCGACCCACTTGCTGCACCAGAGTACCCAATGTCACTTGTCAGTCAGTCAGGTGCAAGTGTCGCACCAGAATGGACATTATTAACTATGACTGAGACAGACTCACCATTTATCATTAGTTCAATGAAGATACTGGACCAATACAGAGATATGTCAGTAGAAGACCTACAGACTATCCACGGGACCATTGCAGACTGGGCATCTCCTGCCTCGGTCACCATGGCAAACGAAGCATTATTTATGTCCAACACGGTATACCTAAGTGATGCTGATGATGCAGAAAGTAATAATGGTAACACAGACACAGGTGGTAACACAGACACAGGTGGAAACACAGACACAGGTGGTAACACAGACACAGGTGGAACTACTCAACCTGTCTTCGCAACATTATTCCCAGAAACTTCTAATGTTCAAAACATCACTGCTTCTAGTGGCCCAAGAACCATGATACGACACAGTGATGGTAATAGATACAGAATGCCTGATTGGCCATATAATACTGCTTATATGCCTAGAATGGTTTGGATATCTGTTAGATATCACGCTTCCGGTATTTTTGATGTTGTGGTATACAATAGGAATATGAACAGTAATCTGGGTGGAATTTCGAATCCAACTGATCCAATATTCTCAGGTAGATGGTTAGACCGTGCGGTTGAGATTGGAGAGTCGTATGGTATTGAAATAGAGTTACTTTCCATTAACGGGCAGGATGTCACTCCTCGATACTATACTAGTTCTGGTAATGAAAATTCAGAATTGTATAATGGGTTTGCTCCAAACGCCGATGTAACTGTATCTGGTGGTGTCCACAATGCACGAACTAGAAACCAATGGCATGTGGTTCATGATAGTCTTACGGCCTCTCAAAGTGTGATGATACAGGAACATTCCAACGACGCTGATTACTTAGTAGACAGTATGCACTTAGACCCACTAATTGCTCTCAGTGGAACTGTCAGAATAAAACTATCCGTTCTTAGTACGGGTATCACACAGACCGTTCCAACTGGCACATCTACCATCGAATTCGATGCATCTTGGACTTTGGATGGTGGGGTTGCTGACGCAGACTTGAGTCCATCTTCACCATTAGTAATTCTAAATTCGACACCTGTTCAGGTAAATGACCCAGATGATAATATTGCATGGTATGCAATGGAGGTACTGAAACCTAGGACGTATCATCCTGGCTCAACTGGTACCGATGAAGAACTTGTTGTTGATATCTCTACGAATAGAGATGTAGTGTTCTACTATAATGTGTATGGTAAGTCAGATAACAACATAACACTAACCTTCCCATCTGAGTGGAATGTCAATCAAGCAACTTTGAGTTTTGGTCAGTCATACACTGCGACACTAGACGAAAATTTATCTGATAATACAGACGTATCCGTTACAGCAACGAGTGTGTTGTTAGGTCAGACCTATACGAGAAACATCCCAATAAGAGTAGTTACTGGTAACACTAACTAATAGAAAAAATACGAATTTTAGGAAAATGTAATGACTAGACAAATCATAGGATTGGGTACTGCGTCAAATAGTAAGAGTGGTGACTCTCTTAGAACTGCTGGTGATAAGATCAATGACAACTTCATTGAACTCTACGATCTACTCCAACTTACAGGTGGTGGTAGTGGTAGTGGTATTACTATTAGTGACCTGTCACTTCTAATCGACTCTGCACTATCTGATGCCATAGGTAATGGTGATATCAATGGAAACCTTGAACCTAGAGTTGTTGTCAACGAAACAAATATCACATCTATTCTATCTCAATTGGATGCTCTTGAATCTATTATCGACAGTGACATTGATGCCGCGGCAGATGCACGTTCGACTATAATAGACTATATCGACGATAACGGTATTGATATAACTGTCCTTTCTCAAGATATTGTAGACCTTCGAGTAGAACTGAATAATAACATCGCTGCAGCGAACAGTACTCTGACTGCAATGATTGTTGAGAATGATTCATCTATCACTGCACTAGCATCCGATGTGACCACCTTAGAAGTTCAGGTTGAAGCTGACATAGGTACAGCAGTAGCATCCGCAACAAGTTCATTAACTGCGATGATTGTCGCAACCGATTCTTCGTTAACCTCCTTAGCATCAGATGTCATAGAATTAGAAGTAAAAACGGCAACAGACATAGGTACAGCAGTAGCATCCGCAACAAGTTCATTAACTGCGATGATTGTTGCTACCGATTCCTCTCTTACTGCATTGGCATCCGATGTTACAGAACTAGAGGTACAGACATCGACCGACATTGGAGAAGCAGTATCTACTGCAACGTCCGGTCTAACCACTCGTATAGATGCAACTGACTCATCACTCACCTCCTTAGCATCCGATGTTACTGCATTAGAAGTAAAAACGGCAACAGATATTGGTGAAGCAGTAGCAGCCGCAACAAGTTCATTAACTACTCTTATCAATGCAACTGACTCATCACTCACCTCATTGGCGTCTGATGTTACTGCATTAGAAGTACAAACCTCAACAGACATTGGAGAAGCAGTATCTACTGCAACGTCCGGTCTAACCACTCGTATAGATGCGACCGATTCATCTCTTACTTCAATAGCGTCTGACGTTACTGCATTAGAAGTACAAACGGCAACAGATATAGGTATCGCAGTTGCAGATGCAAAAACTGAATTAACCACACTCATTGAAGCAACTGATTCATCAGTAAGTGTATTAAGTGAATCCATCACATCATTGAACGCATCTCTCGGTGAAATTGATAGTGACTTATTAGCAGACATCTTCGACAACGCTGGTGCAGTTGCGGCAAACGCCGGTGCGATCTCAGCACTGACCACTCGTGTAGATGCAGACAGCAATGGTCTTTCTATTCTATCTTCAGATGTCACTTCACTAGAATCTAAACTGGACGTGATTGATTCAGATCTACGTTCACAACTATCTGCTGGTGCGACTGCACGTGATGCATTAACTACTAGAATTAATGCGACAGATAGTGATCTATTAATTGAAGCTGGTAAATTAACCGAACTAGATGCTACACTATCCCAAATTGACTCCGATCTAGGTATTAGAATTGATGCAGAAACAACAGCACGTCAAGAACTAGTTACTCGTATTGCCCAAGACAGTGCGACACTCTCAATCTTATCTCAAGACGTTACAGACTTAGGAGTCAATCTAAATCAAATTGACTCCGATCTAGGTATTAGAATTGATGCAGAATCTACTGCTCGACAATCACTAGAGACTAGAATTGACCAAGACAGTGCATCACTTTCTATTGTATCCCAAGATGTCACCGATCTAAATGTAAGTCTAGATCAAATAGATTCTGACTTAGGTGCCCGTATTGATGCGGAAGGTACTGCTCGAGGATTACTAGAGACTAGAATTGACCAAGACAGTGCATCACTTTCTATTGTATCTCAAGACGTTACAGACTTAGGTGCAACATTAGATCAAATAGATTCTGATTTAGGTGTACGTATTGATGCAGAAGCTACTGCTCGAAGTGAACTAGTTTCACGTATAGATCAAGACAGTGACACGTTAACGTTACTATCAGCAGATGTTACACGATTAGAAGTTGAATTGAACACCATTAATGACAGTGACCTTCGTGCAGATATTATTGCGAATGGTCTTGCTATGGACAGCATGGCAACACTCATCATTCAGACAGATAGTGATTTGCAAGTTATCTCTTCACGTGTAGTGGAACTAGATGCCGCACTACAAGAAGGTATTGATTCTGACTTGGTCGTGTCAATCCTATCTAACACAACCAATGACCTCTATGCACTGGTAGGTCAGAACTCCGATGAATTGTTTGCTCTTGCCGGTGATGTCACTACATTGACTCAGTCACTTGAAAGCAAAGCAGATTCAGGAACTGTAGTTTCTGCGATTAGTACTGTAGAGGATGCGTTACGATCTGAGATCCGAAGTGATTCAGATATAACGTCAATCGTTGACTCTAAGATTACTACATTTGATCAATCATTGGATCGAGTAGATAGTGCCGGACTTGTTGCAGCAACCAATGCAGTGAAAGAAGAACTGCGCGGAGAGATGTTAGATTCTGCTGGTGCTCTTTCGATTACAAATTCACGACTGACAGGATTTAGAACTGAGATCGGTCTAGGTGAAGGAAGTGACATCACGACCCTACTGAACGATGTCGAAAACGGTATCCGATCAGACATTAAATCTGATTCCGATATACTGTCGATCACTAACTCACGATTGACAACTTTCAAAACTGAACTTGGGTTTGGCGATGATAGTGTTGGTAAGTTATTAAACGATGTAGAAGATGGCATTCGTGCCGATATTCTAGACTCCGCTGGTACTCTTTCGATCACTAACTCACGATTGACAACTTTCAAAACTGAACTCGGGTTTGGCGATGATAGTGTTGGTAAACTGTTGAATGATGTAGAAGATGGCATTCGTGCCGATATTCTAGACTCCGCTGGTACTCTTTCGATCACTAACTCAAGACTAACGACATTTAGAACTGAGATTGGATTAGGCGATGATAGTGTAGGTAAACTGTTGAATGATGTAGAAGATGGCATTCGTTCGGACATTCTAGATTCAGCCGAGACACTTTCGATCACTAATTCTAGACTAACAACTTTCAAAACTGAACTTGGGTTTGGCGATGATAGTGTTGGTAAACTTTTGAATGATGTCGAAGACGGTATCCGCGCTGATATTCTAGACTCCGCTGGTACTCTTTCGATCACTAACTCAAGACTAACAAGTTTCAGAACTGAGATTGGTCTTGGTAGTGATTCAAGTGTAAGTGGTTTAATTAATGATGTTCAAGGTGAGATCGAGGCTTTAATTATTCTTGATAGTCAAGGCATTGCAACCATTGCAAACCAAGCAGTTACTACATTCAAGACAGGTTTATTCGGTGGTGAATACGATTCAGAGGGTGAATTCGCAATCGCTCAACAAGGTCTTATACAAACCGCATCTGCAAATAGTGATGGTCTGGCCTCAATCAATCAGAAGTACTTTGTCGCACTAGACGACGGAAACACATTCACCGGATTCGAAGTAATCAATGGGGATAGTGTATCGTCATTCACTATCCAAGCAAATGACTTTAAATTACAGACGGACAATCAAACTAAAACTCCGTTCTCTGTGACTGGAGATACGGTTACACTGACTAACGTTCAAGTAACCAGTGGATTAAATGTCGGTGCCAGTTCGAGTGGTGCAAGAACAATTATCGACGATGAGACAATCACGGTTCACGACGGAACAAGAGCGAGAGTTATAATAGGAAAGTTGTCATAATGTCTAATTATGGAATGGAAATTATTAGTCCGGACAGTGACGGCAATGGTAACTCGATTACGTCATCGACAGTCTTCTCGGACTCTATAAGAACATCCAATATACAAGTTTATGAAACATTAAACTTAGCTAGGAATGCGAGTGAATTCATTCCTTGTCCGGACGCAAACGACACTTCAAAAATATTGATAACCTTCGAGACTGCTCGAGGGTTCTACGTTAGCAATAAAACATCTACTGGGTTCACAGTAACTAATGGATATCAGGGATTGCCTAACACTAATGGCACCATAATAGCATTGAGGGTTGGATAATGTCCTACGGACTACAGATTACAGGAAACGATGCCGGAGGAAATTTCACGGTTGCGGATACTGATTTAAGTATGGTCAATCTGATAGTTACCAACTCTGGTAGAGGTTCGTCTTTTACATTAGAGGGTGGTATCCAGCCCGGAGATTATATATTTGTAAAAAGACCTACCGCTCCAAATGAAGCATACTTCACACCAGTAACGGTTGAGGTAGATGCAAGTTTCGGAATGTCCCTTACGACTAGTGTGACCTTCGATAAACCTATGGTGTATAGTATTGAATATGGCCTAAATGGAGAGGTATCTTTTATTGGTTCTGCATGGAAGTGGATTAGTGGTAACAGCATCTACGGTCAACGGCAGTTCTACCAGTACTCTGACTTCGTGGTTGAGATGGATTATTTCGTGGTACGAAAAGCATCTACCATTGGCAATGCCACATCTGAGAACTATGGTATGCAGTTGATCACAGAGTCTGGGGAAGTTGCACTAGACTCAAGAAGTTTTACGTCGAACCAAACATTCTATATCGAAAGTTACTTACCTCCAGCAAATAACTTTCGTGTCCTTGACGGTGCATCCTCATCATTGAACTATAGTTCCGGTACTTATGTCAATCTAGAATGGTCTAGAAAACAAGCTTCCATTGGATCTCCAAGTATGATGGATGCGAATTCGATATCCGGAATATACATTGCAGACACATATGCATACACTATAGACGGAGATGCTACTGGTATAGGGTCAGGTGGTGAACCTACGCTCCAGATATACTCAAGTCATAATGCTATCTTTGCAGCTAAACTAGGAGTGGGTAGTGCACCCCCAAATGAAGATGACGGTGATGATGTAGACGGACCTCCTACTGAACCAGATGAAATCACAGGCACTCTAAACTACCAGTCAGGTAGTAGTCTAACAGAAGGTGATACAATATCATTTGACGTAACAACTTCTGAAGTAGGCAACTACCACACACGTGTGTTTAGGTTGTCAGGTTCGGATGGTGTTTCTGGAAAGGACTTTGTGTCCGTTTCAAATCCATTCACCTCTACCTCAGAAACAGTTACGTTGAATACGTATGATACGAACTCTACGTCACAAACATTCGATAAGACCTTCAGTCAAGCATACACAGGTACATACACGAGAGATCGTACTTCAACATATACTAGAGGTGTAGACTCCTCATACTCAAGAGACTTCATTGGTGACTTCATTGGGAATTATGAAAGACCTGTTATTCGTACTAGTAGCTACCTAGGTAACTATACTGGTCAGAGTGACTATACTAGAAACTTCACTAGAGGTTCTACATATACCAGAAACTATTTACGTACTAGTACCAGATCATCTACAAGAACAGACCTTTACACTAGGCCGGTGAGTTACCTTGGGAATTATGAAAGAACTACTACCCCAACCTCCACACGTACAAGCACTAGAACTGGTGACTTTACTCGAACATTTACTGCTGGCACTTCGTATGTCGGTAACTATATGGCAAGGACTGTGTTTCAAGAAGGCAGTGATGTTTTCTACATGCCCACTATCTTTACCGCCTATTACACTAGAACACGAAACTCTACCTTCGCAGGGAACTATACTAGGACCAGAGCCGGTTCACTATCATACGAAGGAAACTATACAAGAACAAGTACAAGGACAAGGGTTTCTTCGTACTTAGGTACCTATACTAGAGATAGGTCTAGTGCTTACACTAGAGATAGAGGAACTAGTAGTACTCGTGTTTTATCATTTGCTGGAGAGTACTCTCGCAACTTCGCAGGGAACTACGTTCGAACTTTAAATTATCAACGAACTAACACCGTTGCCTTTACAGGTAACTATACTCGTGACTTTGTTGGTGACTATGTCGGCAACTTCTCTGGGAACTATTTCCGAGTAGGATCTTATACTGGAGATTTTGTTCGAAGTTTCACAGATACCGCCACGACATTTAGTCGAAACTTTACTAGAACTAGAGTTGCAAGTTACACAGGTAACTATACTCGTGACTATGTCGGTAACTATGTCGGTAACTTCTCTGGGAACTACACACGTGTCCAATCTTATGCTAGGAACTTCTCTCGTAGTTTCACCGACACCACAACATACGCCGGAGACTTCACTAGAACCAGATCGTCAAGTTATGTAGGTGATTACACTCGTGTCGGATCTTATGCTGGAGACTTTACTCGTAGTTACACCGATACAACAACATACGCTCGAAACTTTACTAGAACTAGAGTTGCAAGTTACACAGGTAACTATACTCGTGTTGGATCTTATGCTAGAAACTACGCTCGTAGTTACACTGCAAACACTCCATATGCTCGAAACTTTACTAGAACTACATCTGGATCTTTTACTGGAACCTCTTACAATAGATCAATCTCCTATGCAAGAACCTTCGTTGGTAACTACTCACGTGCCTTATCATATACTAGAACAACCAGTCCTTTTAGTTATGTCTCTTCACCAAAACATTATTGGGTAGAATCTCCGGACTCAGAATCGGGCGCTGGTGACTTCGACCCCACATCTGGTGGACTCGTACTTACTGATATCGAGGTATTTAATGGTGGAGCATTAGTCGCTTCAACGGTGTCGACCCAGTTTACTAATGTTAGTTACATACAAAATATAAACGGAACTTACTGGCACAAAGGTACCTTACAGAACACTATCGGGGATAACAAGTACTATTCGATTGCATTAAGTTCTTCTATATTCCCCCCATCAAATACAACAACGAGTTATACTCGAAACTCAACCTATACACGAAATCGGTCAGTGGGATACTCTAGGACAGTAGATTATTCGTTGGTTCGTACTAGTAGTTATATAGGTAACTATGCACGTAACTATGTATCGGGTACAGTTAGGACAGAGAGCTATAGTAGAAACTTCACAAGAACACTCGACTATACTAGATCTCGTGATGCAAGTTATACAGGTAATTACGGCCGTAACTATGTGAACGGAACCGTTAGAACCGAATACTACACTAGAGAATTTACTCGAACTTTAACATATAACCGAACCAGTGCATCAAACTTTGTTGGCAACTATACACGTGATTATGCGGCAGGGACGGTTAGGACAGAGAACTACAGTAGAAACTTCACAAGAACTCCAGTTTATACTCGGACGACATTAACAGACTATGTCGGTAACTACTCTGGTGATGGCGGTACAACTTTCTATATGGGGAATAATGGAGAAGTCAGGGTATCTAGTCATTTCTACACTCGTGTCAGTACTGCAAGTTTTCTAGGTAACTATGCACGTAACTATGTATCGGGTGCAGTTAGGACAGAGAACTATACTAGAACCTCTACACGTAATTTACCCTATACTCGAACGAGAATAACGGACTATGTTGGTAACTATGCTGGAGCCGGTGCAGCTTTTTATATTATGTCTGACGGAGAACATAGGGTATCTAGTCATTTGTACACTCGTACTCGTAACTCATCGTACATAGGAGACTATACTAGGGTTGGGGAATATAACCGAACTAGATCGTCCGTCTATGCAAGATCATCTACCAGAGTAAGTACGTATACAGCAAGTTACCTAGGCAACTATGCTCGTGACTTTACAGGGAACTATGTTGGTGACTATACTCGTGGATATGCAGGGAACTATGTTGGAAACTATAGTCGAACTCGTACAGCTGGAGTTTCCTATATCGGAGACTTTTCGGGTACACGTAATTTAGACTATACTGGTAACTACGCTAGAGGTACAACTTCTACGTTTACTCGTACTCGAACTTCTGCTATAACACGAACCAGTGTATACACAGGAACAAGATACTTTGCCGGTGATTTCATTGGTAACTATGTTGGAGACTATACCAGAGACAGAGCAAGTACTTTATCTTACAGTAGACCTCTCACCTTTGCAGGCAACTTCACAGGTGAATATAGTCGCACAAGCACTAATAATGCTCTTATTAGAACGTCATCGTACTCACGGTTTCCGGTATATACTAGAGAACCTACCGCAGACTTCACTAGGACTATTATATCAACTCGAACTTCTACTGGAACACGAACGAGTTCTTACACAAGAACTGATGGTGTTGACTATACAAGAGACTTCACTGCTAATTATGTAGGAGATTACATAGGTAACTACACAAGTGAGTCGACTCGTACACCATCCAATACCTCGGAGACAGGTTGGCAGGGAGAACGGTTTGTTATTGAATTGCGAAGAGGTTCTGATGCAACATCTATAGGTGCGGCTAGAGGAACCCTTGCAGTACTAGACTCAAAAGAATTCACTCTTTATGATGATGATCATGGGTTGTTCGTATCTACATCTCCACAGGTGATTCATCATACATCAACAACACATGATGTCACCTTTGATTTCTATACAGAAGGAACTTCATTAGTACCAGCAAGAATCTACCGAGGAAGTTCTATAATAGTATCGGACTTCAACCTGTCATCTAATCAGAGAACGACGAAGACTGTGAATGAAGTTCCTCCGGCTGGTTCAAGTTATACTTACAGTCTAAGAGTATGGAATGGTAATGCGTGGATAGTGTCGTCATACTATGTAGTGAGTAGGATATCCAATACGGACTATGTACCACCAACTACAACCTACACGCCAACCTACACGACAACCTACACTCCTCCAGTATATTACACAAACACTGGCGGCTCTAATAACAACCTAAATTAATTTAAAAACATATTGATAAAACTGTTATAAATAGTATAATGAAAAATGTAAGGTAACCCTGATGAATTTGAAATTCGTAGTATACGTAAAAATTGAGACTGGTAGAATATCTAGAATATCAATACCACATCACAACATCGATAAGGCAGGCATCTCTGAAGATGCTACTATGCGTATTATTCATATCTTTGAAGATAATATTCCAGAAGGGTGTCATGATACGAGATACTTCATGGACTATCACTGGTACAACAGTGAAACAGAGTCTTTTGATTTTATAGGATTACCACCTAACAGACACTCTGTATGGAGTTCTACAGATGGATGGTCTTGGGACGCAGAGTCATTGTTACAAGACATCGTAGTGGAAAGAAACAGATTTTTGTTTTCTTCTGATTGGACTCAGTCATTGGATGCTCCTTTGACCGAAGCAAAACTTCAAGAATGGAGAGACTATCGACAAGCATTAAGAGACTTGCCGTCAACCATTGGAAATGTAACATCAGTGTCAGAGGTCGTCTGGCCTACTGCACCGAAATAGAGGATAGGAATATACAATGATACTAGCTATCGTAAGACAAACCATGAGGTCTCGCATTGCGAGAGATTTATTGACAAATGTACAGGATTTATCAAGTCAATACTTTATTGGTATTGGTAAGTCTGACATTTTTCAAGATGATGATATAGCAGTTTCTGCTGTTGATGCGTCTCATGAAGAGAGAGAGTTTCGTAACAATTTACAGTCCATTAAAAGAGTAGAATCATCATCAATGGTGATACCTCGTGTCAATTGGTCTAGTGGTTCGTTATACTCTGTGTGGTCAGATAAAGAAACTACACATCCATACTATGTGATGAACGAACAGAAAGAAGTATACATCTGTTTGTCACAGGGTGGTACCGCAGAAACCCCTAACTTGTCTACTGTAGAACCTAACTATGGTAACGTGGGACCTGATGCTTATCTAACACCGTTCACCACAACAGATGGGTACGAGTGGAAGTATATGTTCTCTCTATCACCAGAACGTGTGGTCGACTTCCTATCATCTAACTATATTCCTGTTCTAGTTTCCGATAAAGACCCTGCACAAGCAGGTCCATTCGAAGATCTTCTCATCGAAGTTCAGAACACTGCAATTCCAAGACAACTAGTATCTGTTGAAGTCGTCGATGGTGGTAGTGGATATACCGATGGAACTTTACAAGTGACCGTTGATGGTAATGGTACAAGTGCCGCATGTACTGCAACTGTATTAGGTGGTAAGGTAGTTAAGGTCGCTATGGATAACCGTGGACAAGATTACACCCACGCAAGTGTCACTGTTGATGGTATAGGGTCTGGGTGCGTATTGAGAGCAATCCTTTCCGACCATAATGGTCTGGGTAAAGATCAGACAAATGATTTCAAAACAAGTTCAATAATGTTCACTATTAAACCAAATGGAATTGAAGATAACACCTTCATCGTAGAGAACACTTTCCGTCAAATGGGTCTATTGAAAGACATTGACAACACTGACGGAACACCTTTCTTAGGAACCAAATTAAAAGTTTTACCTTATGTCAGACTTACATCCGCATCTGGATTTACTGCTGGTAATCAGATTACCGGAACTAATTCCGAAGCACTAGCACACATCGATGAATCTGTGAACAACAACGTCTACTTCCATCAAAATGAGTCAACAGGATTCGGTGACTTTGAAGTCGGTGAGACTGTTACCGAGATAGGTGGAGACGCAACAGGAGTTGTTTCATTAGTGTATGCCGACAATGGTGTAGATCGGTTCTCTGGCGAAGTACTATATATTGAGAACAGACACAGAATACGACGTGACGCAGAACAACAAGAAGACATTAAGATAGTAATCACCGTTTAGGATTAATCATGGCAGATTTTACAAATAAGACGTTCAAAGAAACTTACCGAGATTTTTATAATCCTGAAGATAGTTATCATCGTGTATTATTCAACTCAGGTAGAGCACTACAAGCACGTGAGTTAATCGAATCACAGACAATTATCCAAGAGGAGATTGCACGATTCGGTCGCAACATCTTCAAAGAAGGTGCACTAGTCAATCCAGGTGGTGCTACTGTAAACAATAAATTGGAATACATTCGACTAGATGCAACTAGTATTATTGACCCTACCTTGGTAGGTGAGACATTAACTAATGGCACTATTGAATTCAAAGTAATTGAAGCACTCGAATCTACTGCAACTGATCCGGCTACACTTTACGTACAGTACACCGATACATCTGGTATAACTTATACCGAGAAGGCACCTCGTGTTTCTTCGTTGGATACTCTAACTCGTCCAGATACAACTACTCTTACTGTTGCTGATGACAGTGCAGATCCTATCCCAGCATCTGGTCGTGGAACCAAAGCATACTTTGCAGCTGGTGATTTCTTTGTACAGAATCATTTCGTTTATATGGAAGGTGGTAGTTCTTTTATCGACAAGTACAGTTCACTACCAACCACAGATATTGGTTTCCGTATTGAAGAAGCAATAATCACCGAAGGTGATGATGTTGATTTATATGATAACCAAGGTGATGTGCCAGACACTACTGCACCAGGTGCACATAGATACCAGATTAAGTTAGTACCTACTACACGTGACCAAGTAGAAGTTGAAGAGAACTTTGTTTTTGTTGCACGTGTTGTTGACGGTATCATTACTCGTGAAGTCAGTACCTTTGATGCATACAACCGAATCAATGACCTTCTTGCACAACGCACAAAGGAAGAGTCTGGTAACTACGTAGTAGAACAGTTCAAGGCAATCTTTGAAGAGAAAGATGCCACCAACTTGAACCTAGACGTTACTGAAGGTATCGCATACGTAGATGGTTACCGACTAGAGATTGGTACAACGGACATCAATGTACCGAAGGCAAGAGACCTTATTACAAAAACAAACGAACCTGTCCCTGCCGCATATGGTAACTATGTCTATATCGATGAAGCATTGACCGAAGGGTTTGGTCGTCTTGATACATTTGGAAACCAAAGACTAAAAAACTCTGCCGGTAATTTCATCGGTTATTGTAACGTGCGTGGTGTTCAACAAGATTCCGTTGGTACTCGACTATACATCTTCAACATCCGTATGGATCCTATACCGCCGGGTGGTTCTGGTTACTACAGTTTCTCTGACGTAGACAAGATGGAAGATAACATCCCAGGCAGTGGTCAACCGGAAATAAAATTGGTTGACAGTGTAATTCACGAAGCATCTAACAATAACTTGTTATTTCCTTTACCTAGAACTAGTCCTTCTAAAGACCCTATCACTGCTAACTACACTATCCAACGATATACTAGACAAACAGCAGATGTTAGTGGTGAGATTAGTCTTTCTGGTATTGAAACTAACCAATGGATAATATGTGAAACAGAGGGTCCTATTTTATCAGTAACCCCAAATATGTCGGGTACTTATACGGGACTAACTTCTGGTCAAGAGTATGACATTGCATACTACGTAGAACTCAGTAATGTACAACGACGATCCAAACTGATTGCAACTGGAGTTAAAACTCAAACCATTCCCACCGTAGACTGGCAAGCACGTCCAGTATTCACTGGAGAAGTTGATGGTATTGCTCTACAATCGGTCAAGTTCAGAGATGATGTTAATACCGCTTGGTCAGCCGCAGAAGACATTACTCACCAGTTCACCCTAGATGGTGGTCAACGTGATAACTTCTATGACCAGATAGTTGCATACGTTAAGTCAGGGTATGTTATACCGCACGGTGGTGATTCTGAGATTCAGGTAACCTATACTTATTACGACCATCAAGATGACGGTGTTTTCTTCACCGCAAGTTCTTATGTGGACGACACTTACGAAAGTATCCCAGACTACACCACCGCAACAGGTCAAGTAATCTCTATGCGTGACGTTTTGGACTTCCGTCCTTCTCGTGCATTTACCTACCTAGGTGAGTTTGATGTTAGGGCCGAACTACCACAGAATGCCTCGGCAATCACAATTAACAATATACAGTACTACCTACCACGTATCGACATTCTAGTTGCCAACGCAACAGACAGTCGTGGTGACATCGGGTTCGGTGAACTACAGGTGATTCAAGGTGAGTCCAATGTAATCCCACGTGAACCAGAGATTCCTACAGGTTCAATGGCACTGTACAAGTTCCGATTGAACCCATACACATTTGGTACTGCCGACCTTACTAGCACATTCATTCCAAACAAACGATTCACAATGAAAGATATCGGTAAGTTGGAACAACGTGTAACAGACCTATTCGAACTAACTACTTTGAGTCTGTTAGAGTCCAACACTAACGCATTGACTGTACTAGACGGTTCGGGCAATGCACGTACTAAAGCGGGATTCATTGCGGACAACTTTAGTTCGTTTACCTTCTCAGATATCAACAATAATAACTATCGTGCGTCTATCGACCCACAGGGATTGTTGAAACCATCCTTCCGTGAGAACTCAGTTCGTCTTTCTTATAGTACGGACAATGTCGACGCGGTTGTGAAGCATGGTGACCTAGTAACTCTACCTTACACAGATGTCAATCTAGTATCGCAACTACTTGCTACAGATACAATGAACGTAAACCCATTCGCAGTATTGACTCAAACCGGACATATGGAACTATCCCCATCTTCGGATGAGTGGGTTGAGACTCGAACCCTACCACCTGTTATGCAGACCACAGTACGTCGATTAGAAAACTTCGAAGCCGACCTATGGGTTAATTCAAGTGAAGGTCGAGGGTTTAGTAATATCGGTAATTCAGGACTCTTCACTACAATACCAAGAGACGTGTCGTTCAGAGATACAACTCGAAGCATTCAAGACTTCATCGGTGAACAAGTTGCAGATGTAGAGATTGTTCCGTTCATGCGTTCTCGTAGAATCCACTTCACTGCCAAGGGTCTTCGTCCTAACACTAAGATGTTCGCATTCTTCGGTAATAAAGACGTGAGTTCATGGGTGCGACAAGAGACAACTGCTTCAAGATTCTCGGACGATCCTACAGAGTTTGGTAGTCAGTATGCAAATGAACCAGAATATCCATCTGCTCTGGGTGGAAAGTCTCCACTACAGACAGATGCAAACGGTGAATTGATTGGTAGTTTTTTCTTACCTAACACACCGTCTATCAACTTTAGAACTGGTACCCATGAGTTTAAACTTCTTGATGTAAGTCTCAATGACGAAGACGAAGCAACAGTTACAACTCGTGCGGCATACACATCAACAGGTTCTATCGAGAGTGTACAGAGAACTGTACGCAGTACTCGTATAGTGGGTAGACGTGCTGGTCGTCAAGACCCTCTCGCACAGACATTCTTCGTTGACCAGATAGAGAACCCTAACGGTCTATTCATAACTAAAGCAAGAATCTTCTTGTCGACCAAAGATGATAACATTCCTCTACAGGTTCAGATTCGTCCAGTAGAGAATGGTATACCAACTACACGCATCGTGCCTGGCGCAGTCAAGTTTATTGACCCTGCTGACATTGCGATTGCGACTAATCCCGAAACAATTGAAGATGTACAAGGTTCTCCAACAATAGTTGAATTTGATGAACCAATTTACTTGACAAGTGGTGAAGAATACTGTATAGTATTACTTGCAGAGTCAGTGGGATATAATGCTTATATTGCTGAAACTTATCAAAACGTTTTCGGTTCACGAGAAGATAGAGTTACAAGACAACCTACTTTAGGTTCTCTGTTCCTATCACAAAATGGTTTCACATGGACTCCAGACCAGACTAAAGATCTAATGTTTGAATTAGACCGTGCTGACTTTGATGCATCTGGTGACCTTGTTCTTGATAATGCACCACTACCAAAGGTTACTCTTGGCTCTAATCCTATCGATACTACTCAAGGATCTTCGATTGTTAAGATCTACCAAGAAGGTCACGGATTCAGTTACAACGATACAGTATCTATTTCTGACGTACCCAATGCAATTGGTGGAGTTCCATCAACCGACTTCGTGGGAACATTCCTAGTATCTAACCCAACATGGGATGGATACAACATCACTGTGGCCACTACCGCAACATCTTCCGCTCAAGGTGGTGGTGATGATGTTACTGCGTCTCAACAAGTTTACTACGATGAGTTCGTGCCACAGATACAAACTGTGACACCAAACTCAACAACCATATCTGCTAAGTTGTTTAGTCCTTCTGTTACATCTTATGGTGATATTCGTTCGACCAATCAGTTTGGTTACGGCTTGCCTGCTGATTTAAATAATGCGAAACCCGTATTCTTAAATGACTACAACACCAACACATTACCGAGCGTTGTGGCATCGTCGGATAATGCTGGTGGTTCAGAGACCATGAAGTTCAATCTTCAGATGACGACAAATGATACTAAAGTTTCTCCAGTCATTGACCTACAGAGGGTCTCTGTTCTTGCATTAGAAAATGTCATTGACTATAATGTTTATAACGAGACGACGAATACACCTGACTATAACACATTTAGGTACGCAGCACAACACATAACTGTACCAGTGACCGTCGACGAATCGTCTGTTGGACTGAAAGTTATCTTTGCTGCAAACCGTCCATCTCCTTCTGACTTTGAAGTGTACGTGAGAGTTGCAGCAGATGAAGATGCTTTGGCTGCTACTGACGGCACAGATGATAATAACTTCATATCAGAGTGGGTACAAACTACCATAGACAAAGAACTTCCTTCGGATGAGAATCCTTTGACATACCGTGACTATGAGTACACTATTGATACCGATCAGTTTACCGCATTCCAAGTGAAGATTGTGATGCACTCAAGTAACTCGTCTAAGTCTCCGGTAATTAGAGACCTACGTGCAATTGCACTGGTAACATAATGAATACCCATCAAAGAGTAGAAGGTCACAGTAATTTGGTAAGGGATAGACGCACAGGCGCTATCCTAAATACCAACAAGACAGAAATAGAAAGGGCAAGAAAACTTAGAACAGTTCAACAGGAAAAAGAACAACACATCATATGTCTAACCAATGAGGTAGACACATTGAGAGATGATGTTACACAAATAAAAGAATTGCTTTTTCGTTTATTAGAGGATAAGAAATGAGCACAGGTACTATACAAACAGTCAATCTCGCAGATAATATCAATGCGGCATTCGATAAATTAAACGAAAACTTTGCTCTTGTTAAGACTGGGGTCTTTAATAGTGTAGATTCAAATTCGGTTACGAATATCGTCAACAATATTCTTGATTCGGATTATTTTCTTACAGTCATAAACCAAGAATATCTACAACAATTTACCATAGACGTTAACGTAGATTTAACCGATCTTGAAAATGCTGTTGCTGCTAACGCGGCTTCCTTGTTGACATTACATGCAAGTGTAACTGAAACCGATAGCGGCATCACTGTTCTCGCAACTCAACAGGCGTCAACTCAAGCGCAACTTGAAGGTCTTGTTCTAGGTGGTATTGATTCGGACTTACTTGCAGATGCTATTGCGAATGCGAACACTACTTTAATCTCACGCATTGATGCGACAGATAGTAGTATTAGCGTTTTTGGGGGAAGAATCGATAGTGTGAGTGCGGATCTACTTCTTTTAGATTCTGCGACCAATGACCGAATCGATTTACAGACTAGTGCCGTAAGTGCATTGACCTCTACTGTGAATGCAAACACTAGTGGGTTGTCCGCTGTGGTTTCCGATGTAACTAAACTAGACGTAGACTTAAAGGCAGTTATTAGTGATGGAATAACTCTCACACCAGAACAAGTTACTGAAGCCATTGGTGGTGCACTGGATGAGTTGACTCTTAGACTTAATGCGGACAGTGATAGGTTGGTATTGGAAGCTGGTAAAATAGTAAACCTAGACACCTTGGTTAGGGCGAATGATTCTGATACAGGTGCCCTAATCACCGCAGAAGGTAACGCAAGATCAGCTCTAACTTCTCGTGTGGAAGTCAATGAAGGAAATATCTCGACTGTACAGGGAGATATTACTATTCTTGAAGGTAAAAT
>ERZ651770.361-NODE-361-length-23034-cov-4.131899_pt1 | contig 23034 bp, 23 predicted proteins | sample MGYA00514756_ERZ651770 | MGnify/ENA metagenome assembly ERZ651770
TTTCATACTAGTTTTCTTGAGTCAACGACTGCTCAAAATTCCAAGCATCACGAAGCATATCCTCCAAAGTTTTTTCTGGGGTCCAATTCAAAACGCGCTGTGCCTTACCAATGTTCGCGTATACCGCAGGTACATCCCCAGCGCGACGTGGCGCAAGGCTATACGGAATGGTAATTCCCGTGGCGCGTTGAAAAGTATGAATCATTTCTAGTACCGTCGAGCCGTTTCCAGACCCAAGGTTGATGACATCATAACCCTTCGTCTTGCCGTCGATCAAATGTTGAACGGCTAAAATGTGGGCTTTGGCAATATCAATGACGTGAATGTAATCTCGAATGCAAGAGCCGTCGCGCGTATCGTAATCTGACCCGAAAACTTTTAATTCTTTGCGCTTGCCAATGGCAGTTTCCGTGATATAGGGAACCAAGTGGTGCGGTTCGCCGTCTTGGAATTCGCCAATGATACTTGTGGGGTGGGCGCCGATAGGATTGAAATAACGCAAGCTCAACACATCCACGGTTCCAGTCGCTGCGGTATCACGTAGGATTTCCTCACCCATCTTCTTGGTATTGCCGTACGGGCTTTCCGCAGGTTGTACGGGCGCATTTTCATCCACGTGTGGGTTTTCTGGCGTGCCATACACCGTGCAAGAACTGGAGAAAACAATGTTGCGAATCCCATGGGCCTCCATGCTTTGAAGGAGGTTAATAGTACTCAACAAATTATTGTGGTAATACTTGAGCGGCGCCTCAACGCTTTCATTTACCAGGAGGAACGCGGCAAAGTGAATAACCCCTGAAATATCGGGGAATTCTTTAAACACTGAATCAACAGCAGCACGGTCGCATAGCTCCACTTGACGGAAGGTGATTTCTCTGCCCACGATCTTTTCGATGCGGTCCTTGACCTCAATGGGACTTTCGCTTAGGTTGTCGACCAGAATGGGATCGTAACCGGCTTGGATCAACTCCACAACAGTGTGAGAGCCTATGTAGCCGAGTCCGCCTGTGATTAAGATTTGGTTCATGGTTGGTTAGTTTCTTTTGTAGTCTTCGAAATCGCGGTGTTCCTTTCGGTACAGACGATCCTCCGGTAAGTTTTTAAACCAGGCGTAGGTACGCTCTAGGCCTTCTGCACGCATGATCTTCGGCTCCCAATCCAAGATGTCTTTTGCTTTGCTGATATCCGGCTGACGTTGCATGGGGTCATTTACCGGGAGTGGCTTGTAAACAACTTTCTGATCAGTGCCGGTTAGGCTGATTACTTCTTCCGCGAATTGGCCAATTGTAATCTCATGGGGGTTACCGATGTTGACAGGCTCAGAATGATCGCTCATCAATAATCTGTGAATACCCTCTACTAGATCGTCCACATAGCAGAACGAACGCGTTTGTGTACCGTCCCCAAAAATGGTGAGGTCTTCACCGCGCAGTGCTTGACCTATAAAGGCGGGTAATACACGTCCGTCGTTCAATCGCATGCGCGGTCCGTAAGTATTGAAGATGCGCACGATGCGCGTTTCCAGTCCGTGGTAGGTGTGGTAGGCCATGGTCATGGCCTCCATGAAGCGCTTAGCCTCATCGTATACCCCACGTGGGCCTACTGGGTTCACGTTGCCCCAATACTCTTCTGTCTGTGGGTGGACCAGCGGGTCGCCGTACACTTCAGAGGTAGAGGCTACGAGGATGCGTGCCTTTTTATTCAAGGCAAGTCCCAGTAGGTTGTGTGTCCCAAGAGAGCTCACTTTCAACGTCTGAATGGGGATTTTCAAGTAATCAATAGGAGAGGCAGGCGAAGCGAAATGGAGGATGTAGTCCAATTTTCCCGGCACGTGCACAAAGGTGCTCACATCGTGGTGGTAGAACGTGAACTTTGGGTGGCCGCTGAGGTGCTCCAAATTCTCCATATTCCCTGTAATGAGGTTGTCCATAGCGAGGACCTCATCGCCATTAGCAATGAATCGGTCACATAAATGAGAACCTAAAAATCCTGCTGCGCCTGTGATCAGTACTCTTGCCATACTTATGCGGGTTGTTCGCCTTGACCTATTCCAAAATAATCGAACCCTACTTCAGCAACAATCTCGCTGCGGTATAGGTTGCGACCGTCGAAGAGCACTTTGCCATTCATTTCCTTTGCGACAGTACTCCAGTCTGGGACTCTAAATTCCGCCCACTCCGTAATGAGTGCCAAAGCATCAGCACCGCGAACGGCTTCCATTTCGTCTGTGCAATAGGTAATGCGGTCGCCCAATTGGTGTTTCGCTTCTTCCATAGCTACCGGGTCGTAGGCACGAACGTGTGCTCCAGCATCCAGTAATAGGTTCGCAATCACCACAGACGGCGCTTCACGCATATCGTCGGTATTTGGTTTAAACGAAAGTCCCCAAAAGGCAATGGTTTTGCCGTGAAGCTCGCCTCCGAAGTAAGCGTTTATTTTATTGAAAAGCACACTTTTCTGCGCATCGTTCACCGCCTCAACGGCTTCTAGAATACGCATGGTATGTCCGTTTTCGCGGCCTGTGCGGGCTAGTGCCTTAACATCCTTAGGGAAGCACGAACCACCATATCCGATACCCGGGTAAATGAATTTATTTCCGATACGCGGATCGGAACCGATTCCCTTACGGACCTGATTCACATCTGCACCCATGCGTTCGCACAAATTTGCGATATCATTCATGAATGAAATTTTCGTCGCCAACATGGCGTTTGCCGCATATTTGGTCATCTCCGCAGAAGGGATGTCCATAAAGATGACCGGGTGACCGTTGAGTGTGAATGGACGGTAGACACGCGCCATCATTTCACGCGCCATTTCGCTATCAATTCCTACAACAATGCGGTCGGGTTTCATAAAATCTTCAATCGCAGCACCCTCCTTTAAAAACTCTGGATTTGAGGCAACGTCAAAACTAAAATTTGTTTTACGCAGTTCGAGTGCTTGCCCAACAGCGCCACGTACTTTTTCAGCGGTACCCACGGGAACGGTGGATTTAGTGATCACTACTAAGTAGTCTTGCATGGTTTGGCCAATCTCTTTTGCCACACCCAAAACGTACTTGAGGTCCGCAGATCCGTCTTCTCCTGGAGGCGTTCCTACGGCGATAAATGCAGCGCCGGAGCCTTTAATAGCCTCACCTAGGTTGGTGCTAAAATGCAAACGGCCTTTCGCGTGATTGCGTAAAACAATGTCTTTTAAGCCGGGCTCGTAAATGGGCATGATGCCGTTTTCAAGCCCGTCTATCTTCTTCTGGTCAATATCTACACAGGTTACCTGAATGCCTACATCCGCTAAACATGCGCCTGTGACCAATCCTACATATCCTGTTCCTACTACCGTGATTTTCATATTTTAATGGCTGGGTTGCTTCTTTTCACTCCTCTAACGGAAAGAGTGCCCTAAAATTACATTATTACGAACGACCAATTGCCCTTACCTTGCAGTTAGATTACCCCGTATGAAAAAAGTTGTCCAATTTTCGTTGCTTTTTGCCAGCATCTGTCTCTTTTCGTCGCCCGCTTGGGGCCAATTGACCACAAGGGACAGTGTGCGTACCGTCCAATTGTGGGGACTGTCGCCAGCCTTCTATCTGCCAGTGGCGGATCTTGCGGATCGATATGAACCTTTTGCAGCAGCCACGGTGTCGTACCAACGAAAGAATAAAGAAAATCATTTTTACGGTTTAGATTTTGACGCCTTTTACGGCAGCTCCATAAAAAACACGGATGCGATTTTTGGCGGACTGACCGACGAAAACGGAAATTATATAGGCGTTAATGGTGAATTTGCCATTATGAACGCAGGGCTCAGTGGTGCGCAGATCACTGTAAATACTGGAAGAATTTTCAAGCCGCATTACAATCCCAATTCAGGTTGGCTAGTTCTCCAAGGGTTCGGGCTTCAACAAACGAAAATTAGTGTTCGAAACGAACGTGGAAATTATCCCCAATTGGCACCGCCAATGATTTATGGCTACGACCGTCTCCACCGTGGGTTCGCTTCAAAATCGTCGCTGCGCTATTTGCATTTAGACAATAACGAGCGCATTAATTTCATGGTGGGATTGACCGTTAATACAGCATTGACGCGAAGTGTTCGGGGGTTTAATGTAGATACTGGATTGGAAGATTCAGCGTTAAAATTAGACCTGAGTGTTGGTTTAAACTTCACTTGGTTATTGCCCGTCTATGCAAAACAAGAAAGCTTCTTTTTGACCGATTAATGGTACTCTACCCTTTTTTAACCGAACTCATCTTTCGCACCGCGCGAATCTTTGCACCTTCAAAGAGTTGGTTGGCAACTGTTACCAGTGAGAACGATTGGAAGCACAAGAAACCGCACAAAGGCAAAGTTGTATGGATGCACTGCGCCTCTCTGGGTGAATTTGAAATGGGTAAACCTATTTTAGAGGGATTCCTCAATAGAAACCCTCATTGGTCGGGGGTTGTTACTTTTTTTAGCCCGTCCGGATACGAGCCCCGCAAGAATTATGAACGCGCCACGGTGCACTATTTGCCGGTCGATGCGCCCTCAGAAGTGTCAAAATGGTTAAAGTATTGCAACCCGACATTGGCAGTATTTGTGCGTTACGACCTTTGGCCCAATCATATCGCAGGATTAAATACTTCTAAAGTTCCCACCGTAGTTCTAGGAATGAGTGCACCCAAAACACCATGGTATTTAAGTCCTTTATTCCCGCTTGTGCGACGCACATTTGTATCTGCCGTACAAGTTTGGGGCGTGGTGGACGATAGGGATGCCGCCACGATGAGCTCAGCAGGCGTTCATTCAGTAGTTTTGGGTAATCCGAAGTACGATTATGCAGCTTCATTAGTGGATACCGCTATACCAGACAAGTTTATACGTTGGAGAGCCGCTCAACAGAAACCTATTTTAGTGGTAGGTAGTGCACACGAGACAGATGCTATAGTTCTGGCACAATCGGTGCATAGCGCTTATTCCGTTTGGTTGGTTCCTCATGATTTGAAAGAGGCTTCGAAATTGAGCAATGCATTTAATGGTAAAATCAGCAATTCTCTTACCGATGAGCCGCAGGATACGAATGTTTTACTTATACCCGAATTTGGTGTGCTACGCGCATTGTACACCCTAGCCGATGCAGTAATTGTGGGCGGGGGCTTTGGTAAAGCAACGCACAACGTTTTGGAAGCAACAGTGCAGGGGAAGATTGTAGCGTGCGGTCCGCATTGGCAAAAAATTCCTGAAAATGAATCTTTAGTTGCTCAAGGATTCTTGGTTCCGGGGACACATCATACCGATTGGACAGGGTATCTTCAAAAAGCGCTGCGGGGCGATTTTGTGCAAAAGGAGGAGCAGGCGCGTAACTGGGTTTTGGCGCAGTCTGGTGCCTGTGAAAAAATGATAGAAGCTTTAGAACAAGCCGTTGAGCTCTGAGTCGATCTGCTGGATGATTTCTCCGAGGTCTTCAGGATTCTCGGGAAACTTATTTTTATCCACATTGACAATGAGAATCTTCCCTTTGTCGTAGGTGTTGATCCAGGCTTCATAGCGCTCATTCAATCGTCTTAAGTAATCGATGCGAATGCTGTTTTCGTATTCTCTTCCGCGTTTCTGGATATGATCTACCAAAGTTGGGACAGAGGCGCGTAGGTAAATGAGCAGATCTGGCGGTTGAAGGTGTTTTTCCATCAGTTCGAAGAGGCCTTTATAGCTCTCGTAGTCGCGCGCTGTCATCAGGCCCATAGCATGCAAGTTGGGCGCAAAAATGTGGGCATCTTCGTAAATGGTACGATCTTGAATAACGTCTAAACCTTCTTCGCGCACAGCCGTTACTTGAGCAAAGCGTGAGCGTAAGAAATAGATCTGCAAGTTGAAACTCCAACGTTGCATTTCTTCATAGAAGTCGTCTAGATAAGGATTGTCGTCTACATCTTCGTAATGTGGCTGGTAATTGTAGTGTTTAGCTAACAACTCAGTTAAAGTTGTTTTACCTGAACCAATATTTCCTGCGATTGCTATGTGCATGCTCATTAAATTTGTACACGCAAAGTAATAAAAGTACCTCAAGCATTCCACTGAAATATGAAAATTGAATTGGTAAAAGAGCAGATTGAAGCATCTAGACAAGAATTAGTCGCTCACCCGGCCTTCCAATGGGTCAATACAGTTCCGCGGGCACGTCATTTTATGGAGGCACATGTATGGGCCGTTTGGGATTTCATGGTACTGTTAAAATCGTTGCAGCGCGAATTAACGTGTGTCGAACCGTTTTGGATTCCCAAAGGTGATCCAGCGGTACGTCGACTTATTAATGAGATTGTGCACGGTGAAGAGAGCGATGTCGATCAAGAGGGCAATGCAACGAGCCACTTTGAATTGTACCTGCGAGCAATGGCAGAGGCGGGCGCAGATATTAAGCCCATTTCAAATTTTATCGAAGCGCTAGGGCGAGGTGAAGCACCTATGGAGGCTTTAGCGGCTAGCGATGCGCCTGAAAGTGCAAAAGCTTTTGTAAGCCAAACACTGGAAGTAGTTGCCCGCGGTGAGGTTTCAGAAATTGCAGCGGTATTTACATTCGGACGCGAAGACTTGATTCCAGACATGTTTATTGAAATTGTCCGTTACCTCAAAGCAACGTTCCCTGATGAATTGGGCTTGTTCGCTTATTATTTAGAGCGTCACATTGAGGTGGATGGTGACTTACACGGGCACCTTGCCGAGCAGATGGTTGAATTGCTCTGTGGTAATGACGCGACAAAATGGGACCAAGCAGCATTGGCGTCAAAGGCCGCATTGCAGTCGAGAATAGATCTTTGGACCGCGGTTATGGCTGAGTTTGAAGCGAAGCATTTAGCGCTAGAAACTGCTCGATAAGAGAGCGGTTGTTACTGAGACGGGGGACTTTATTCTGTCCGCCTAACTTGCCTTTTTCTTTAAGCCATTGATGAAATAAACCACGCTCTGCGGCGATAATGCGCGGCAGTTCCAGGACGAGATCGTATTTGCGTTTCGCCTGGTAATCTGAATTTTGACTTTGTAGATTTAGGTCCAGTGCTATTTTGAACGCCTCCAAATCGGCCGGGGCTTGCTCAAATTCAATGAGCCATTGGTGCGCACCTGTAGTCTCATTATTCATGTAGCAGGGCGCCGCATGGAAATCGATTACGCGACATTCCATCGCTTCACAAGTGGCTTGAAGCGCATATTCAGCATCCGTAACAATCACCTCTTCGCCAAAGGCATTAATAAAGTGTTCGGTACGTCCACTAACCTTCACACGAAAGGGCTTTTTGGACACGAATTTTACGGTATCTCCTAAAATATAGCGCCAAAGACCACCATTTGTGGTAATGACTATGGCGTAGTCGGTGTCCAATTCAACGTCTTCTAACAGTAAGGTCTTACTGGCCGTGCCGTTAAAAGTGTCGAGGGGGATAAATTCGTAATAAATCCCATTATTCAGCAGGAGCAACATACCGTCTATACTGGGGTCGTCCTGAACCGCGAAAAATCCTTCAGAGGCATTGTAGTTTTCCATGAATGTGACCTGAGTGCCGGGCATTAATTCTCGGAATTGTTGTTCGTAAGGGGCGAAGTTGACACCGCCGTGTGCGAAGAGTTCTAAATTCGGCCAAACTTCCAATAAATTTGATTTGCCTGTACGCTCCAATACTTTTTTAAAGAGCACTAAAAACCAGCTACTTACGCCCCAAAGTGAAGTGATATTTTGGGTAATGGCTTCGTCGATAATGGCTTCTAATTTTTCTTCCCAATCGCTCAATAGCGCTGTTTCATGGCTTGGTGCACTGCGTAATTCCGCCCAAAGCGGGATGTTCTGTATTAAAATGGCGCTGAGGTCGCCGCTCTGTCCTTTGCCCTCCTGTTGAATTTGGGTAGATCCACCTAAGCGCAGTCCCAAGCCTTCGAAGATTTTCGTTTCAGGGACGGCGTTGCAGTAGAGCGCGAGCTCGAATCGGCCACCAGAGAAGTGACATTCTTCTATACTTTCTTTTGAAACAGGGAGGTATTTTGATACCCCAGAGGTAGTGCCAGAGCTCTTTGCAAACCACTCGATTTTGCCCGGCCACAAAATGTCGGTCTGGCCGTCACGCATTTTTTCGATATAAGGTTTAAGCGCAGCATAGCTGGACAAAGGGACCAATTTTGAAAAAATCTCACGGTCGCTAATATGCTCAAAATGATGCAGCTGCCCGTAAGTGGTGTTTTGTGCTTTGCTTATCAGGCCACGAAGCAGTTGTTCTTGCGTCTCAATAGGGGCCTCGCTAAAGGCAAAGATTTCCTCCACACGCTTGCGTATGTTTTGGCGAATAACTTTATTGACCCAAGTATAAATCATGGCAAGGCTTCTATTTCAGTTGCGCTGTGTACCTTCACAAGAATTAAAATTAAACTAAAAATGCAGTACCACGGCGCACTCCATAAAATGTCTACGCAATACGGGTCTACCGTTCGTTACACCCTTAAAGTGGGCGGTGATTTACTGCTGATGAATGCATTGATTGGTCGTGAATTTTCTGCAACTTTTTTGGGCGAGCACATTTGTTTCTGTGGCCAATTGGTTCCTGAGGTGTACCGTCAAAACTTTTGTCGTGAGTGTTTTTTTACAAAGCCTGAGGCGTCGCCCACCATTATGAAACCGGAATTAAGTAAGGCCCATTTGGGCATTGCAGAGCGGGATTTGGAGTTTGAGCAGCGACTGCAATTGCAGCCGCATTTTGTTTACCTCGCTAAAACAGACCGCATCAAAGTTGGTGTAACGCGGGGTACGCAACGCCCTTACCGCTGGATGGATCAGGGTGCCGCTGAAGCGGCCGTATTGCTCGAATTACCCAACCGATATTTGGCAGGAGAGGCGGAGGTTGCCTTGAAGGAGTATTTTACAGATAAAACCTCTTGGCAAGCCATGCTGCGTAATGATCCTTGCAGTGATGCTTTGGAAGATGCCTGGCACCATGCTTTGGAAGTGCTGCCGCAATCGCTGAAGCAGTATGCTGTAGATGGCCCTGAAGTGTGGTCCATGAACTACCCGATCGCAGAACAATTGCTTAAAATTAAGAGCCTAAGTTTTAAAGAAAAAGGCGACACCTTCTCTGGAAAATTATTGGGTATTCGCGGTCAATATTTAATGCTTGAAAATGGCGTATTCAACGTCCGTGCGCATCACGGCCATCGTGTAGATCTCAAAATTCGCTAATTACAGTTCTATCTCTTCGCCCAGACCCAGTGTAAAATAACGGCGTGCCCACCACATAAAGGCGTAGATCAATACGGTATCGAAGGCAGCTGCTGTTGCTTTAAACAGCCAGCCGTCCCAGATGTAGTCTGCCATTGTGCCGAAGGGTAGGGTGCCGACAAACAGTACAAAGACAACAAGTGTAGTATCCACTAATTGGCTCGCGAGGGTGGAAAAATTATTGCGGACCCAGAGCATTTTTCCACCAGTGATTTTTTTCCAAAAGTGAAACAGTCGAACATCGATCAACTGAGCTGCGAGGTAGGCAAACATGGAAGCCGCAATGACGCGCCAAGCATTTTGAAAAACGTTGTTATAGGTTTCGTCTGAAACCGGTGAGGAATTTATGGCTGGGAATTGGGCGCCTAGCCACAAAACAAACAATACGAAAATGCTGGCTACCAGGCCAGATAATACTACTTGAGTGGTTCTTTTTTGTCCATACAGCTCACTCAGAATGTCTGTAATCAAAAAGGTTAATGGATAGGGCAAAACGCCAGCGCTGATGGTAAAGACCTTGAACCCCAGGTCGACGCTGATAAATTTATTCGCGATGAGGTTACACGTTATGAGGGCGGCTATAAATAGCGCTCCTAAAACGTAATAAAGTCGTTCAGCGGTGGCTTTTTTCTCCTTCGTCATAAGTTCATGAAAATGGGGTTAAGTCGGGCCTGCATACCTGGATTTTTGGCCAGAAACCACAGTTCTTCGAGGGCTTCATTTTGAAGAAAATTCGGTGTAGTAGCTTTCGAGCGTACGGCGCCGAAGGACTTCAAATATTTTTCGATACCTAGTTCTACTGCGGGCAATTCATAGGTTTGATACGATTCTATGCCAGCCTGCTTTGCAGCGTATGCTAGTGCTTCGTTCATTCCACCTTCATAATCCGCAAGGGCATTGTCTACTGCATCCTTACCCGTCCAAACGCGACCGCCACAAAGCGGCAGTAGGTAGTCCGTTTCCATGGAGCGGCCACGCGCGACTTTACCCGTAAAATCAGCATAGCCGCGATCGATCATGCGTTGGAGGATCGCGTATTGGGCAGAGTCTGGATGCTTCGCGAGGTTTGGGAAGTTCGCCATAGGGTGCGTTTGTACTTCCTCCACTGCTAAGCCTAGGGTTTGAGTCATTAATTCTTCTGCGGTGAAGAGGCTCATGAAAATTCCAATGCTACCGGTGATGGTTGTGCTGTTCGTGAATATGGCATCTGCGTTACAGCTGATGTAGTAACCGCCGGAGGCTGCGTAATTCCCTTGACTCACAATCAACGGTTTTTCAATGCTTTCGATGGTGTGGTGAATAATGTCAGACGTTAAAGCGCTTCCGCCGGGGCTGTTCACGCGCAGGACAATGGCTTTAACCTTGTCGTTTTTTTCTGCTTTGCGCAGCGCTTTGACGATGTTTTCTGTACCGATAGTAGTTTCGTCACCTGACCCGTTTCCAATAGACCCGTTAGCATAGACAATGGCGATGCGGTCTTTAGAGCGCGAGGCCGGGAGTTGTGCGGCATAATCGGACCAATTCAGCAGTTCGTATTGCTCTTTGAAGTGCTTCATGACGTCCTCGCGATACCCTAATGCATCCACCAGTCCGGCTTCCAGGGTTGCATCTGCATCCATACCAATAAAGCGCTCTGCGGCATCGTCCAACGTTTCCCGTTGAATGCCTTTGGCCTCAAAATTCAGCCCTATAAAGTCCCAAAACTGGGTGATAAGGTGGGTCAATTGAAGACGGTTTTCATCGCTCATTTCGCTGGCGATGAACGGCTCTACGGCGCTTTTAAATTTGTTTCCCGTACCGCGTACAACAAGAGGCTCTATACCGAATTTGTCAAAAAACGTCTTGTAATAGGTGCTGGTTGTTCCAATACCACGCAATTCAAAGATGCCGCCTGGGTGCAGGATAGTAGAATCGGCCAAAGCACTTAGTGCAGCTCCTTTTTGCGTGTAGTATTCGCCGTAAGAATAAATGGGTTTTCCGTTGGCTGCTTTGAATGCATTCAAATGATCAGTTAGCTCTTCGAGCAATCCATAACCGGCTCCAAAAGCACCTTGATCAAGGAGAATGCCCTGGATGCGATCGTCTTCTGCGGCATAGGCTAAACCTTCCCGAAGTTGATTCAGTCCTAAGGCTTCTGGGGCGTCCATCCCCAGCAAAACGGCGTTTAAACCGTTCAACGGATCTTCGATGGCTCGTTCCTCCAAGCTTCCAGAAAGTTTAATGCGCAATAGCGTGTTCTCTGCTACCTTTGGCACGGGACTTTCGCTCGTTACGCTAGCTACAACGAGCAAGCCGAACAAAAATAATACGGAGGCGATGAGTGCCGTTAGAACGGCGAGTACTGTGCTGAAAAAAGATTTCATGAAGGAGGTATTGATCTTATTGGGAACGAATTTAGGTGATAAGCGTGAAAACCTTGCCAAAGCCATCGAATCTATTGGCCGATTTGGGAAAATAGACACTACTAGTTCGTTCTACGAGAGCCCCGCTTGGGGTTATGAAAGTGCTGCTTCTTATTTGAACCAAGTGCTGCTGCTGCATACGGCGATTGAACCGGAGTTGTTGATGCAGGGGTTGTTGGCGGTGGAGCAGGAGTTGGGTCGCGAACGTTTGGCTGAAGGCTATGCAGACCGATTAATTGATATTGATATACTCTCTATCGACAGACTTGTACAGCAAACGGCGCTACTTGAGCTGCCCCATCCGCGCATGCATTTGCGCAGATTTACGCTTCTGCCGCTTCAAGAGGTTCATCCAGATTGGATCCATCCCATTTTAGGCCAGTCGGTATCGGCGCTGCTTGAAGTTTGTCCAGATACGGCCGTACCCCGTAAACTTAGTTAGTTAATTTTCGATGTAAATCGAAGATGGCCAATCCGGCACTAACGCTGACATTGAGGCTGTGTTTGGTGCCAAATTGGATGATTTCAACCACATCGTCGCAGGCATCTACAACGTCCTGCGCAACGCCAATCACCTCGTGGCCTAAGACCAGGGCAGTAGGTGCTTCCGGTGCATAGTCTCTTAAGTCGATACTATTTTCAGCTTGCTCAAGGGCTGCGATACGGTACCCTTCTGACTTTAATTGCTTTAGGCAACTCAGCGTGTTTTCGTGTTGCGTCCACGGCACACTTTCCGTCGCACCGAGCGCAGTTTTTTCGATCTCTGGATGACCGGGAATGGGGCTAAGTCCGCAGAGGTGAATGTGGGCCACTCGAAAGCAGTCGGCAGTGCGAAAGAGACTGCCAATGTTGTGCATGGAACGTATGTTATCGCTGACGATGACAAGTGGTGTTTTTTCCGCTTTTTTGTAGTCTTCGGGAGATAATCGGCCCAATTCACTGTTTCTAAGTTTTCTCATCGCTCGGAAGCCCTTACATTTGAAGTTCCGACAGTTGCGTTGGAACGAGAATACAAAGTAAGGGTAAATGGCCAAAAAACCGGCAAAGAAGCAGACGCCAATGATGCGTCAATACGATGAAATTAAAGCGAAACATCCAGAAGCGATGTTGCTATTTCGCGTGGGTGACTTCTATGAGACTTTTGGTAGCGATGCGGAAAAAGCGTCAAAAACCTTGGACATCATTCTCACAAAACGCTCCAATGGATCGGCTTCAGAAGTGGCGTTGGCAGGTTTTCCACACCATGCATTGCAGACGTATTTGCCAAAATTGGTCAAAGGCGGTCACCGCGTTGCCATTGTGGACCAGCTTGAAGATCCCAAAACGGTAAAGGGTCTGGTGAAAAGAGGGGTGACGGACATGATAACGCCTGGAATCAACCTAAATAACGATCTACTCAGCGGTAAAGAGCACAATTACCTTGCGGCATTATACCCGCCTTCGAAAGGGCAATGGGGGCTTTCCATCGTAGATGTTTCCACAGGAACTTTTCATTACGCGCAGGGCACCGAACAAGCCATTTTGAATGCATTGAGCACCTATGCGCCTAAAGAAGTGATTCACCCGAAAGATATGCCAAGGGACTTACGCTTAGCGTTGGACCGCGATTATTATCTGTTTGGTGTTGATGCTTGGGCTTGGGAAACCAATTATACCGCGGAACAACTCACCGCTCATTTTAAGACGCAAGGGCTGGCTGGATATGGCCTTGCTCAAGGCGATGCTGGAGCGGTTGCTGCTGGTGCAATCCTTCACCACCTCAAGCGCTCTGAAATGGCCAACCTAAACCACATCACCACGCTTTCTCGCGTGTCGTTGGAGGATTTTATGTGGTTGGACGGCTTTACGGTGCAGAACCTAGAACTGTTCTATCCGAGCAGTCCCGGTGGAGTAAGCACCTTAGATATTATTGATCAGACCGGTACACCTATGGGTGGCCGATTATTGCGGACTTGGATGAGTCTTCCGCTCTTGAGTATAGATCAAATCACTGCCCGCCACGAGGCTGTCAGTCAGCTGCTGGAAATGCCTGAAGTTCGCGAGCGGTTGCGCGCTGTACTCCATGGACTTCCTGATATGGAGCGTTTGTGTAGTCGCGTTTCAACAGGACGTATTTCACCTAAAGAATTGGCCCGATTACGCCAAGCGCTAGATACCGTCGCTGAGGTTTGGACACTGGTGCAATCGAATGTTCTCGATGTGCCGGAACAAGCACCCGCCTTGGTGCCCAAACTGCGCAATACATTGCGCGAGGCTTTGGTCGAAGATCCTGTTGTGATTATCGGCAAAGGCGAAAGTATCCGCAGTAGTTATGATGAAGAATTGACCCGATTACGCGGGTTGTTGAATGATGCAACCGGCACGCTTGAAGCCATTCGTGCTCGGGAAGCAGAAGCCGCCGGCATCCCGTCGTTAAAATTGGCCTTTAATAACGTCTTTGGGTATTACCTAGAAGTACGCAATTCACATAAAGACAAGGTCCCAGAAGAGTGGCACCGCAAGCAGACGTTGGTCAATGCAGAGCGCTACATCACCGATGAATTGAAGAAATTCGAAGTCGAGGTGTTGGGCGCTGAAGAAAAAATAAAAGCCATTGAAACGCGGCTGTTTGAGGCCTTAGTAGCACAGGTTGCGGGGCAAGTTTCAACGTTATTGCACAGTGCACGTTGGGTAGCAACATTGGATGTGCTGCTCGGATTTTCTGAAGTAGCATTGAAATACGATTACGTTCGCCCCACATTTACCGAAGACCAGAAGTTGGAAATTTCAAAAGGACGCCATCCGGTCATTGAGCAGGTCTTGCCGGAGGGTCAACCGTATATTGCGAATTCCATAGAAATGGATGCCGAAGCCACTGCCATTGCCATGATCACCGGTCCCAACATGAGCGGTAAGAGTGCGCTCTTGCGTCAGACCGCACTGATTCAAATTCTTGCACAAATGGGCGCTTTTGTTCCCGCGAAGTCTGCCCGATTGCCCATCATGGATCGGCTGTTTGTTCGCGTAGGTGCCTCTGACAACCTGAGTAAGGGAGAAAGTACATTCATGGTCGAGATGAATGAAACCGCCACTATTTTGAACAACATCAGCCCAAGGAGCTTGGTGATTTTAGATGAGATTGGCCGGGGCACCTCTACGTTTGATGGCGTCAGCATCGCGTGGGGAATCGCCGAGTTTTTACACCAGCATCCCGCAAAGCCATTGGTGCTTTTTGCGACCCATTACCACGAGCTCAATGAAATGGCGCGGGATTTTCCCAAGGTGCGCAATTACCATGTTGCTGCAGAAGAGCACAAAGACACCATTGTATTTACACGTCAGTTGAAGCCCGGTGGCACCGCGCATTCCTTTGGTTTGCATGTAGCTAAGTTAGCAGGCATTCCGGGGTATGTTGTACACCGCGCTTCACAAGTTTTAGGCGCTTTAGAAGCACAGCGATCTTCTGAAAATCAGTCCGAAGGTGTCGCGGAAAGTGGCCAACTGAACTTCTTCTCTTTGGACCGCCCAGAACTTGAAGAGGTTGCAGATGAACTCATTGGGTTAAATTTAGATGAACTCAAGCCGATAGAGGCTTTGATGCTTCTCCACACCCTAAAAGAAAAAGTTTCGAAAAAATAGCAGGCAATATTGCAAGTAATAATTACTGCTGTATATTTGCCGTCCCGAACGCGAAAGTAGCTCAGCTGGTAGAGCACGACCTTGCCAAGGTCGGGGTCGCGGGTTCGAATCCCGTCTTTCGCTCGAAGACCCTCCTGCACGGGAGGGTTTTTTGTTGGAGCCCCGGTGGTGGAATTGGTAGACACGCCGGACTTAAAATCCTGTGGACAGTAATGTCCGTGCCGGTTCGATCCCGGCCCGGGGCACTCTAAAACCCATTCGTTCGCGGATGGGTTTTTTTGTTGATTTCTCAGTGAATAACCCGTTGGTTCTTTGCGTGGTAATTCGGTCCGGCAAAGCCATCTTTGTTACATGCAGCAATACCACGATCTTGTTAAACGCGTACTGAAAGAAGGCGTGCAAAAAGGAGACCGCACAGGTACCGGGACACTAAGTGTTTTTGGTCATCAGATGCGCTTTAATCTCCAGGAAGGCTTTCCCTTATTAACCACAAAGAAGGTGCATGTAAAGAGCATCTTGCACGAACTTTTGTGGTTCTTACAGGGTTCCACGAACATTGAATATTTGGCCCAAAATAAGGTTCGCATTTGGGACGATTGGCCCTATGCAGCGTACAAGACTAGTGCGGATTTTGCGGGCGAGGACATTCGCGCTTTCGCGGAACGCGTCGCTACCGATAAAGCGTTCGCTGCAAAGTGGGGGGAATTGGGTCCAGTGTATGGGTACCAGTGGCGTTCTTGGCCAGCACCGAATGGTGGAGCTGTGGACCAGATCCAGCAGGTTATCGATCAAATCAAAAACAATCCCAACAGCCGCCGCATCATCGTAAATGCATGGAACGTAGGATTTGTAGATCAAATGGCCTTGCCGCCTTGTCATGCATTCTTTCAATTTTACGTTGCTGACGGTAAGCTCTCTTGCCAATTGTACCAGCGCAGTGCAGACATCTTCCTGGGTGTACCTTTTAATATCGCCTCGTATGCGTACCTCGTGCACATGGTGGCGCAGGTTTGTAATCTTGAAGTTGGCGATTTTGTTCACACCTTAGGTGATGCTCATATTTACAACAACCACATTGAGCAAGTAGAATTGCAGTTGACTCGGGATTTTCGTGCGCTGCCTCAATTAAAATTGAACCCTGCGGTGACAAACATCTTTGATTTCACCTACGACGACTTCGAAATCGTCGGATATGATCCGCATCCGCACATTGCGGGTAAAGTTGCTGTGTAATGGTATTGAAAGCAATCGTCGCCTATGGCGAAAATCGTGTCATTGGTAAAGACAACGACCTCATCTGGCATTTACCGGATGATTTAAAGCACTTTAAGCGTCATACTGCCGGGAAAACCATCATCATGGGCCGCAAGACCTGGGACAGTTTAGGCGGTCGGCCCTTGCCAAAACGTCGTCATATCGTGATAAGTAGACAAGCGGATTTCAAGGCTGAGGGATGTGAGTCTGTACAAAGTCTTGAAGCAGCCTTAGCTTTGGTGAAAGATGAAGCCGATGCGTTTATCGTGGGCGGTGCTCAAATATATGAATTGGCCCTCCCGTATTTGGATGTTCTTGAAATCACGGTAGTTCATGCCACATTGGAGGGGCACGCGTATTTCCCAGATTGGGATAAAGAGCCGTTCGAGCTTACCACATCGGTGCACCATTTGGCCGATGAAAACCACGAATATTCCTTTACCTTCGAGACTTGGAAACGCAAGGCATAAGCCTTTAAGTATAAACCCCAGAGCATGAAAAAAGTATTGTTAGCGTTGCCGTTAGTCATAGCGGCTTGTACAGCTCCAGAGCAAACCTCAGTTACAGACGCATTTAATGTCAATTATTTAGATACTTCGGTCGCACCTTGCGAGGATTTTTTCCAACATACCGCAGGCGGATGGATCGATGAAAACCCGATCCCGGAAACCGAAACCCGTTGGGGAAGATTCAATGAATTGATTGAGACCAACAAACACCGACTAAAGACCATCCTCGAAGAAGTCAGTGCAGGAACCTATGAAAAAGGTACGGATGAACAGTTGATCGGTGACCTCTTTGCCAGTGCCATGGACAGTCTAGCACGAAACGAAGCAGGATTAACCCCATTAATGCCTTACCTCGAAGAAGTTGCTGGTGTCGCTTCTTTAGAGGAACTTTTTAGGTTGATGGGCGAGAATAAGTATAACGGAATTGGTGCTCCACTTTCCATGTACGTGAGTACAGATGCTAAAAATTCCTCAGCGCATGCGTTATATGTTGGTCAAAGTGGTATTGGATTGCCGGACCGCGATTACTATTTAAAAGAAGATAGTGCAAGCTTAGTGCTTCAGCAGCAGTACAGCGACCATATCGCCAAAGTTTCGGCGTTAGTGGGAAAAGAGTGGGATGTGGATGCTATTTACAACCTAGAGAAGGCCATAGCTCAGGCCATGAAGAGCCGCGTGGAAATGCGTAACTCTGTAGCGCGTTACAATCCTATGACGCTTGAGCAGTGGCAGTCACTTGCGCCGAACATGCCTATCACTGCTTATGTAGATGCCGTAGGTGTGCGCGCAGATACGTTGATCAATTCTGCCCCAGAGTTCTTTAGCAGGTTCAATGAAGCTTGCGCGAAATCGGGCTTAGAAACTTGGAAGCAATATTACCAGTGGCACGTGGCAGATGCAGCAGCGAATATTTTAAACGATGAATTTGAAACGCTAAACTTTGAATTCTACAGCAAAGTTCTACGTGGAGTGCCAAAGATGAATCCACGTTGGAAGCGTGCACAAGGCGCCGTAGGTTCCCTAGGGGACCAATTAGGCCATCTTTACGCAGACCGTTATTTCCCTGAAGAAAGTAAAGCACAGGTTGAAGCTATGGTGGAAGACCTACGCGCTGCTTTCCGCGACCGTATTAATGGTTTAACGTGGATGAGCGACACGACGAAGGAGAAGGCCTTGGCAAAATTGGATGCCTTTACCTATAAAATAGGATACCCTGACAAGTGGGAAGACCTTTCTGATCTTGACCTTTCTCGAGCCAGCTATTTTGAAAATAGCAAGTCCCTTTCCGAGTACTTCACAAAAGAAAATCTTTCTAAGCTTGATGAGCCTGTAGATAAAGATGAATGGGGCATGGGTGCACACATTGTCAATGCCTATTACAACCCTCTCAACAATGAAATCGTCTTCCCTGCAGGAATATTACAGCCGCCATTCTTTAACCCGGATGCTGATGATGCCATCAACTACGGTGCGATCGGTGGTGTGATTGGTCATGAGTTTTCACATGGGTTTGATGATCAAGGTGCGAACTATGGCGCAGATGGTAACTTAGAAAATTGGTGGACCGCTGGCGACAAGAAACGCTTTGATGAATTGACCACAAAATTGGCCGAACAATACGATGCATACGAAGTATTGCCAGGAGTGAACGTAAACGGTCGATTGACCTTGGGTGAGAACATCGCAGATTTGGGCGGTTTGACCTTAGCCTATCATGCGTATTTAAAGCACCGCGGTGATAATGAGGTGGCGCCCATTGATGGATTTACGGACAAGCAGCGCATCTTCTTGGGGTGGGCACAGGTTTGGCAAATGCACGGTCGCGAAGAATATTTGAAGAACCAAGTCGTTACTGATCCACACAGTCCTGGTAAATTCAGGGTGAACGGACCTATGAGCAATATGCCTGAATTCGTAGAGGCCTTCGGTGGCGTGTGTACGAATAGCGGACTCGCTAAGGCAAAGGAGGATCAAATCATCATTTGGTAAACTGTGATATTAGTTCCGCTGCATTGATTTAAGCGGCCTTACTTTTGAAGTCAAATACAATCATTATGACAATTAACGAAGCAATCAATCACCCAGAAGCAACATTAATAGATGTGCGTACTCCAGGAGAAGTAGCTATGGAAACTGTTCCAGGCGCTGTAAATATTCCCTTAGACGAAGTACCTACCCGCTGGGAAGAGTTTGAATCAATGAGCCGTCCCCTTGTGTTATTCTGTCGTTCAGGAAACCGTTCGGGACAAGCACTTATGTTCTTAGCTTCTAAGGGTATAGAGGATGGAATGAATGGCGGCGGTGCATCTGACGTTATGATTCATAAAATGTAATGAACATGAGCGCTAGATCGGTACCCATGACTTTAGTCGCCCTGCTCTTTTGGGGAGGGGCTGTGAGCTGTCAATCGAAGCCAGAGACAGCTGCGCCAGCCGTTCAGTCGGAAGGTGTAGTGAACGCTGATGTGAATGTAGCTGCTTTTGCGGCGCTCATAGATACGGCGGAAACAGGTCTATTGCTTGATGTTCGTACGGACAGAGAGTTTGCTATGGGTCATATTCGCGGGGCTGCACAAATTGACTTTTACCGCGATGATTTTCAAGCGGAATTAGCCAAACTAGACCCGAATGTGCCGGTCTATGTGTATTGCAGAAGCGGAAATCGCTCCGGGCAAGCGGCAAAAATGATGAAGTCCATGGGGTTCAAAACGGTATATAATCTAGAGGGTGGAATGGGCGCTTGGGCCCGCAAACAACCCATCGAGAAATAACCAAACTATGGCGAGCTTTAAAGAAATTGTCGGCAGTTCGAAGCCAACCTTAATTGACTTTTTTGCGGAATGGTGCGGTCCATGTAAGATGATGGCACCTATTCTCAAAGAGCTTGCAGATGAAATGGGAGATTCGGTCACGATTTTAAAGGTTGATGTGGATAAAAACCAGCAATTGGCTGAAGCCTTGCGTATTCAAGGTGTTCCTACGTTGACTTTGTTTCAGTCCGGAGAAATGATTTGGCGACAAAGCGGTGTTTTGCCTGCATACCAATTGGCCCAAATCATTCGCGAGAAGGTATCTATAAAAGCGTAGTGAGAGCAACACACAGAATTTTGCCTGCGCTAGTAGCGGTTTTTATGCTCACCTCGTGTGGGTTGAGTTTGTCACTGAAAGAAGAAGTTACCGCGGCTCCAGATTATACGTCGCTTGAAGCCTGGGCAAGTCATCCGGAATTTGCAGATTATTCTGATAGTTCAATAGCCAATCAACAAGCGAACCAATTCGGTGTTCCCGTATTTTTCGTCTACCCAACGGTTCATTTTCCGGAAAAAGGTGGAAGTTGGAGTGCCGATATTTCAGACCCCGAGTACCAAGCGTCTGTAATCACGCCTATTAAATATCAGGCGCCCGCTTTCAATGTGGCAGGGCCAGTTTTCACGCCGTATTACCGTCAAGCGGCCTACCAAGTTTATAATGTAGCCCCAAATCCGACGACGGCACGTGCTTACCACATCGCATATGAAGATGTTAAAGCGGCTTTTGATCAATTTTTAGTGGAAATCGGTCCCGGTACTCCATTTTTATTGGCAGGACACAGTCAGGGTGCAGATCACCTCGAGCATTTAATCAACAGTCACTTAACTTCAGCACATCTGGACCGATTAGTTGTAGCCTATTTAGTAGGTATGCCAATTGACCAATGCAAAATTGCTATACCTATTTGTAGGGACGAAACCCAGACCGGCTGTTTTTGTTCTTGGCGAACCTATGCTGAGGGTGCAACGGTTAAAAATAAATTGGATGAAAATTGTATTGGGGTGACCAATCCTATTTTATGGAATACGAGCGAAGAACGAGCCGAATCCAATCAAAATTTAGGCGCCTTCGTGCGCTATGGCGAACCACTTATTTCCGGCATCACAGGCGCGCGTATTGAGAATGGGGTGGTCTATGCTCAACGACCGCACTTTCCAGGAAGCTGGTTGATCAGAACGAAGAACTATCACAGGGGTGATATCAATCTATATTTCGCTTCTATTCAGGAGAATTTACGTCGTCGACTTTTACTGTATCTGCGGGAACATCCTGAGGCAGTTCAATAGGGTACCAGGGTACCTGGGTTTTGACAACAAAGGCATCGGGATAGAGAAGCCTCCATTCCACCAAAGCTCGCTGAGCGCTGCCTATATCAGGGAATGAACCTATTTGTATTTTAAAGTTGGGTGCGAGGTAAACCAAGCGAACGGCGTCGAATTTCCCTCTGGCAATTATTTCACCTTTTAATTTGTTTGCACCCGCCCGATTTCCACTGAAAAGCTGAATGGTGTAGCCTTCAAAAAATTCACCTTGTTTCTCCGTGATATAATGCGCGTAGGCACTATCTAAATCAAGGGGAATATCAAGCGTATCGCTCATGCGTGACTCTACCATTTTTGCACTAGAAACTAGTGGCATTGCATTGATAATTAACAAGATAAGAAACAACTTTCGGAGCATAGTAGCGAGCCTTATATTTTTCAAAAGTACGGTTGCGCGGTCCCAAACAGGCGAATGGTAATCATCAACCTTTAATTTAGAACGAATTTAAATTATAATTTCCCTTGAATTACAACCTTTTTGTGGCCTCTGCACATTATTTTTGCGCGACACTGAATAGCTATATATAGGCCTCATATGTACACTACCTCAAAATTCAGAAAATTAAGTACCCTATTGGCGGTGTTTATTTTCTTATTCTCTGCCTCAACCCTGCAAGCCTTCGAGGGCGATGCCAAGAACGGGAAGAAGCTCTTCAAATCAAATTGTGCAAGCTGTCACAAGTTAGACAAGAAACTTGTAGGTCCTGCTTTGACGGGAGTTACAGACAAGTATTCTGAAGAGTGGTTGAAAAAATGGATTCGTAACAACGCAGAACTACGTGCTTCAGGAGATGAAGATGCTATTGCAATCTTCGAAGAGTACAATGGCTCTGTAATGAGTGCATTTCCAACCTTAAGCGATCAAGACATTTTTGACATTCTTCAATACACCATTGAGGGCGATGTTAAACAAGTTCCTCCAGGCGGCGATCTTACCGGCGGAACAACTGTGGTGGTTGAATCGAAGGATTACAGCAAGCAAATCACCTTAGGTTTAGGATTGCTTTTGTTTGTCATGGTGATGCTTCTAGCTCGCATGAAGAATACACTTCGTCTTGTTCAAGGCGAGGATCCCGTATCCATTCTCGATGAGGCGGGTTGGTTCTGGGGCCGTTTGATCAACAATAAGGGTTTTGTTACTGTCGCTACGATTGTAGTAACCGTGTTGTTCCTTAACCAAGCCTATTGGTGGATGAGTGGTATCGGCGTAGAGCAGAACTACCAGCCTGAACAACCCATTGCCTTCTCTCACGCGCTTCATGCTGGCGAGAATCAAGTTGATTGTAACTACTGCCACAGTTCAGCGCGTCATTCAAAGCATTCGGGTATTCCTTCTGCGAACGTATGTATGAACTGTCACATGTACGTTGATGGTTCGGAAATTACCGATGCGTCAGGGAACTTAAAATACGATGGTGAAAGTTCACCAGAAATAGCGAAAATCTATGCGGCTATTGGCTGGGATGGTGAAAATCGCGAATACATTGAAGATTATGAAGAGCGACCCATCAAATGGGTGCGTATTCACAACCTGCCGGATCTTGTCTACTTTAATCACAGCCAGCACGTAAATGTTGGGAAACTAGAGTGCCAAGAATGTCACGGCCCGGTGGAGACGATGGAAGAAATGTACCAGTACTCAGAATTGACGATGGGTTGGTGTATCAATTGTCACCGCGAGACGGAGGTTCAGTTTGAGAAGAACGGTTACTACCAAGACTTCCACGAAGAATTAACAGAAAAGTACCACGGCGAAAAAATCACTGCAGCAAAAATCGGTGGTTTAGAGTGTGGTAAGTGTCACTACTAATAGAAGCACAGCAATGACTGAGAACAACAAATATTGGAGAGGAATTGAGGATCAATCCAATCCTGAACTAT
>ERZ651770.407-NODE-407-length-21438-cov-4.469360_pt1 | contig 21438 bp, 17 predicted proteins | sample MGYA00514756_ERZ651770 | MGnify/ENA metagenome assembly ERZ651770
TTCACCATGGCAGAAGGCAATGCAAACGTGCACCTCAGCACCTATGGAAACGCAGCCTACACCGTGGGCAACAATGTGTTTGTGAGTTGGAACGAAGACGGTTCTACGGTCCAAGTGACCAAGCATGAAAACCCAAACATCGTAAGCGGACAGGCCATTGCGCGCAGCGAATTTGGAATCACCGAAGGGCTGTTCTGGAACCCAAAAGGAGATGCCATCGCGTTCTATGAGAAAGATGAAAGCGCCGTGACTAGCTACCCGCTCCTAGACATCACCTCTACACCCGGATCCCTCAACGAGATCAAGTATCCGATGGCCGGTCAGGGATCGGAATATGCAAAAGTGGGCGTGTACCGCAAGGGCAGCAAAAAGCCAATCTACCTCGATACCGACGGGGTGGAGCACGATCAATATTTAACCAACCTCAGCTGGTCTCCCGACGGCAAGACTATTCTTTTGGCCATCGTCAATCGCGCCCAAAACCACTATGATGTAGTGGCTTTTAATGCCAAAAATGGGAAGCGAAAAGAAACAATATTGAGCGTGAGCAATGATAGATGGGCTGAACCAGAATTTCCTGCTTATTGGGTGAGCACGGATGATTTTGTTTGGTTAAGCGAACGCGACGGTTTCATGAACCTTTATCTGTACAACACTAAGGGCGTCATGGTGCGTCAATTGACCGATAATGATTTTGTGGCTACAGGTATTCTGGGCCAGGACAAGAGTGGAGACCTCCTCTTCACTGCGACGGGCGATGACCCGCGCGAATCTCACCTGTTCAGCGTGAGCTTGAAGGGCAAACAGATCCAATTAACCGAGGCAGCCGGCTACCACAGTCCTACCGTACAAGAGGGCGGCCATTACTTTATCGACAGCTACAGCAGCGTGGACGTACCTGCCAAAGACGTGTTGATGACCACCGGTGGAAAAGAAGAGCGCACCCTTGCCGAGGCGGCCGATCCGTTTGAAGGCACCAACATTCGCAAGCCAAAAATGGGCAAGATCACCGGTCCCGACGGTTCTACCTTGTACACCCGTACCTACTTGCCGTACGATTTTGACGGTTCGAAAAAATACCCTGTACTCGTCTATGTATACGGCGGGCCGCATGCCCAAATGGTGACCAACAGATGGAACGGCGGCGGGCCGTTTTGGATGAACGAATTTGCCAACCGAGGATATATCGTATTTACGTTGGACAACCGCGGTTCAGCACATCGCGGGACAGATTTCGAGCAGCAGATCCACAGACAATTGGGCACTGTTGAAATGGAGGACCAATTAGCCGGTGTCGCCTACCTCAAATCCCTGCCCTATGTTGACGGGGAACGTATGGCCGTGCACGGATGGAGCTATGGTGGATTCATGACAACCTCACTCATGCTTCGCCAGCCGGGCACCTTCAAAGCGGGTGTGGCCGGTGGTCCTGTTACCGATTGGAAATACTATGAAATCATGTACGGCGAGCGCTACATGGACCGTCCTGAAGAAAACGAGGATGGCTATGCAGAAAATCGCTTGCACAACTACGTGAGCAACCTCCAAGGCGACCTCCTACTCATCCACGGCACCGTGGACGATGTGGTAGTGATGCAGCACAACCTCAGTCTCGTGAAATCCTTCATCGATGCGGGGATACAAATGGATTTCTTCCCGTACCCAATGCACCCACATAATGTGCGTGGTAAGGACAGGTTGCACCTGATGACTAAGGTGTTGAACTACGTTGAGGACAGTTTGGAGGAGTAGGGATTGATGCAGAGAATCATCAAATTCCTTCCCTGGTTGAATGTTGGAATGAACGTGATCGCGTTCTTCCCCTTCACCTTGAACATTATCATCACAGATGGCGGTGCGTTCGGGTTCGGCTATTTGGCTTTGCCCTTCACGGTCTTTATGAATATAGGAGGGATTTTAGCGATGTTTCAGATTGTTCGAAAATCTAGCAGACGATCTTATGCCATCATCAATGGCATTTTCGGGGTAGCAGGAATGCTTTTACTTTTCCTGGTATTGGTAGAATGGTGGACCGCTGTTTTGGAGAAGGTCAGTACTGTGGGGTAGAACTACTCCGGCGGACAGTTGATGAAATCATCTTGGCCATAGCCGTCGCACATAGCCTGACAAGCATTAGAGTAGCGCAATATCTCACCATTGCCCTGCACGCACACTGGATCATACTCCATCGTACAGATGCAGTTTGGATTTGAAGGATCAACGTCTTCAACAGGTTGCCCAACGTTACAGCTCGTTAACCCTATTAGTACCGCAGATATCGCTAAATATTTTCTTTTCATTATTTCGTTTAATAAACAACCAGTTCCTTTCAAATTATATGCCAAAAACCCCCGCGGACCTCTGGTCCGCGGGGGTTTTTACTATGATAAAAATTTGGCGTTACGCGCTCGTTACTTACGACGCTTCTTGCGCTTTTTCTTGCCTTGCACCACAGTCATTTCATCAACCAAGTGACCTGCACCTGCATACTTGTCAATGATGAACAAGGTGTAACGGATGTCAACAGAAATACAACGCTGCAGCTGGTCCTCGAAGAAGATATCTCCTGACATCGCCTCCCAGTTTCCATCGAACGCTGTTCCAATCAACTCACCGTCGCCATTAATTACAGGAGAACCTGAATTACCACCAGTGATGTCGTTATTCGAGATGAAGTTCACCACCAAATCACCATTCTCGTCGGCATAACGACCGTAGTCTTTAGCGTTGTACAACTCCTTCAAACGTGCAGGCACGATGAATTCGTCATTGCTCGGATCTTCCTTCTGCATCACACCATCCAACGTAGTTATGTAGTCGTAGTGAACGGCATCCTGCGGATCGTAAGAACCCACAACACCCCAAGTCATACGCGGCGTAGAATTCGCATCCGGTGCAAATGTTTTCTCAGGCATAGCTTGACGCAACCCGTCTGTAAATAAACGGTAGCCCTTTTCCATTTTTTCGCTTACCTCAGCATTGCCTTGTTGATTACCGAAGTACGTCATGATAAAACTAGAAGCGACTTTACCTCCCATATCTGCTTTCAATGCATCAGCGTCCATAGTTTCCATCCATGATTTTAGAGCATCCATTGATGCATAAATGGAATTATCATAAACCTCAGCAGCAAGTACTGTAACGTCACCGCCCATGCTATCGCGAACTTCAGTGAAGATGCTCGGCTGTTGATCAGCTGGTACGTTTTCCATCCACATGCCCCACACTTTAGCAGCTAAAGCACGGTCAACATCAGCTTGGTATTCTGCGAAGTGGTCTTCAGCATAAGCCAATGCGGCTGCTTTATCTGCTTCAAGATCCTCTGAGCTCGAAAGTGCACTTAACATGCGTCCTAAGCGGAACGCATACAGCGGCAAAGAAGCGCCACGTATTCCGGCTTCCATTAAATAAACTCCGCCTTTTACAGTGGCGTCCGTTGCAGCATAAGCTTCATTCAATAGATCCAATGCGCCTGTATATTCTGCACGCGATGGGTCTGCTTGAGCCCACTCCATATAACGTGCCTCGATGGCTTCTTTCTTCTCTTTTACACGGTTTTTCTTGAGCTGCTCTGTTTGACCTATGAAGTACTTCCAGTAATTCGCAGTTGAAGCATAGTTAGAGGCCAATGCGATTCGAACCGCATCGTCTGCGTCCATAGCCTTTTTCATGATGGCTAATTTCTGCGCACGAATCTCTACCACTGTTGGGTTGTAAAGATTGATGGCTTGTTCAATACCTGTAGAAGTAAGGAATCTATCCGTAGAACCTGGGAAACCAAATACCATACTGAAGTCTCCTTCTTTCACACCGTTCAAACTTACCGGCAAATGGTGCTTTGGAGTCAATGGAACGTTATCTGCACTTACATCAGAAGGGTTACCTTCTGCATTCGCATAAATACGGAACATAGAAAAATCACCAGTGTGACGTGGCCACATCCAGTTGTCTGTATCGCCGCCGTATTTTCCAACACTGCTTGGTGGTGCGCCTACCAAACGAACATCTTTATACGTATTGTAGACGAAGAGGTAGTATTCGTTATTGTGAAAGAAGCTGCGTACATACCCGTTATGAACGGTGCCTTCAGTAGCTTCTTTGGCCAATGCATCACCCACTTCCTTCGCTTTTGCAGCGCGCTCTGCTTCAGACATATCCTCTGTGAGTTCGGCCATAACTTTATCCGTTACGTCCTCCATACGAACTAAAATCGCCGCTGTCAATCCTGGGTTGGTACGCTCTTCTTCGCGAGTCATTGCCCAGAAACCGTCCGTTAAGTAGTCGTTTTCAACTGTTGAATGCGAACGGATGGCATCGTAACCACAATGGTGGTTCGTCAGCATCAATCCCTGATCAGAGATGATCTCGCCCGTACAAAAACCGCCTAAAGAAACGATGGCATCTTTTACAGAAGCGTTGTTGATATCATACAATTCTTCTGCGGTCAAATTCAAACCGTTTGCTTGCATCTCCGCCATGTTTAGGCGCTTGATCAGCATAGGCAACCACATCCCTTCATGTGCCGTAGAAACTACGGAACTAAGGACCAAGGCTAGGGTTAGTAGGCCCGAAATAAATCTTTTCATGCGTTGTTATTTCTGTTTGTAAATCAAAAGGAGCGCTGCCCTTTCAGGCAGCGCTCCCAAATATAAGGATTTTAAGGCCTAATTATAAGCCCAAAGCTTTGCGAACATTGCCTTCCATTAGTACTTCTGCAGGATTCTCTAGCGCTTCTTTGATGGCCACCAATGTCCCGACACTTTCACGTCCATCTATAACACGGTGGTCGTAGCTCAATGCGACGTACATCATAGGACGAATAACCACTTCACCGTCAACCGCAACCGGGCGCTGGATGATGTTGTGCATTCCTAAAATTGCACTTTGTGGAGGGTTGATGATGGGTGTAGATAACATCGATCCAAATACACCACCGTTGGTGATGGTGAAGGTTCCACCGGTCATCTCGTCAACCGTGATTTTACCGTCGCGTACTTTTTTTGCGAGTCGGCCTATCTCATTTTCAACCCCTGCAAAATCTAACGTTTCTGCATTGCGAACTACCGGTACCATCAATCCCTTTGGACCACTTACAGCAACACTTACATCAACGTAATCAAAGCTCACAAGCTCGTTACCGTCAATCATGCTGTTGGTAGAAGGGTACAATTTAAGTGCGCGTGTCGTAGCAAGCGTGAAGAAGCTCATAAAGCCTAATTTCACCCCGTGCTTTTCAAAGAACTCTTCTTTGTATTCGTTGCGTAAATCGAAAATTGGCTTCATATCTACCTCGTTAAAGGTGGTAAGCATTGCCGTTTCATTCTTCACCGTAACTAATCTACTGGCCAATTTGCGACGAAGACTGCTCATCTTCTTGCGTGTCTGCGCACGCTCACCGTGGTCAGATGAACCCATAGAGGCTACTGCATCAATCACATCTGCCTTCGTAATGCGTCCGTCTTTACCGGTTCCTTTCGCTACAGATGCGCCCGTTTCGGCCATCATTTTCTTTGCGGCGGGTGAAGCTGTTCCTGTCGCATAGGTAGTTGCAGCTGGTGCAGCTGGTGCCGCCACTGGCTCCGGGTTTGGTGCTGCGACCGACGGTGCAGCGCTGCCCTCTGGACGCGCGGCGCTAGTATCGATCAAACAAACGACCTGACCCACCTCTACGGTGTCGCCTTCTTCTGCTTTTAAAGTGATAATTCCACTTTCTTCTGCAGGCAATTCAAGCGTTGCTTTGTCAGAGTCGACCTCAGCAATGGCTTGATCTTTTTCTACATAGTCGCCGTCGTTAACCAACCAGGTTGCGATTTCAACTTCAGTAATGGATTCGCCTGGTGAAGGCACTTTCATTTCTAACATATCTGATAGACTTAAATGCTAAATACTCGTTCAATAGTTTCTCTTTGGCGCTGCAAAGCCACCTGGTGTGATCCGCTCGCCGTAGCTGCACTTGGTGCTGGACTCACTAAGGTCAATGGCAAGTGCATTTGCCACAACATGTAGGTCCATGCCCCCATATTTGCCGGTTCTTCTTGCGCCCAAACGTATTTCTCGGCGTTCGGGTATTTTGCTACTTCCTGCATGATGGCAAGATCATCGAGCGGGTACAATTGTTCAATTCTAATAATGGCAACGTGATCTGCTCCTTGCGCTTCGCGCTCGTCTGCTAGTTCGTAATACAGCTTACCTGAACAGAAGACCACTTTCGTAACCTTTTCTGGAACGGCCGTGGTATCGGATAAAATGGGCTGGAAGGTTCCATGGGCCAATTCTTCCATACTGCTCTGCGCTTTAGGTAAACGCAACAAACTCTTTGGCGACATCACAACTAGAGGACGTCTAAAGTGACGCTTGTGTTGGCGACGCAACAAATGATAGAAATTGGCTGGAGTGGTACAGTTCGCTACTGTCATATTTTCTTGCGCGCACATTTGTAAGAAGCGCTCAAGTCGGGCAGAACTGTGTTCAGCGCCTTGCCCCTCATAACCGTGTGGAAGAAGTAAAACTAGTCCGTTTTGAACTTTCCATTTATCCTCTGCCGCGGACAAAAATTGGTCAATCATGATTTGAGCGCCGTTGGCGAAATCACCGAACTGGGCCTCCCAAATGGTCAAGGTATCCGGCGATGCCATGGCATATCCGTAGTCAAAGCCCATAACAGCGTATTCGCTCAACAACGAATTGTAGATGGCAAAACGACCTTCTTTCCCCGGGTATTCGTTGAGCAGGTTTACTTCCTCTTCACTGTCCTCGACCTTTAATATGGCGTGGCGGTGTGAGAACGTTCCGCGCTCCACATCTTCCCCTGAAATTCTGATGTTATAATCTTCTGAGAGTAGTGAGCCGTAGGCGAGCAATTCACCCATGCCCCAGTCTATCGAATTTCGTTCAAATACTTGGGCCGCGCGATCGCCCATCAAGCGAACTGTTTTCTTTAAGAACTTCTTGCCTTCAGGTAAAGTCGTGATGTACTTCGCGATATCCTTAAGCTTGTCCAGATCAAAAGTTGTGTCCACTGCATGCAGCATTTCTCCTGGCTTAGCGCTAGGGTAGTCTACCCATTCCTTCTCCATAAAAGGAGTAATCACATTGCGTTTGATTTTTTTCGCTTCGTCAAAGTCTGTTTCCAACATGGATTTAAACTCCTCCTGCATTTCACGCACCATCTGCTGTGTAGCAATTCCTTCGCTCATTAACTTCTGCGCGTAAATTTCGCGAGGGTTGGCATGTTTAGAAATGGCTTTATACAAAATTGGCTGAGTAAAACGCGGTTCATCACCTTCGTTGTGGCCGTACTTGCGGTAACACAACAAGTCTATGAAAATATCGCGCTGAAAGCGTTGACGGTATTCAATAGCCAAACGCATCGCGTGGACCAAAGCTTCGGCATCATCGCCGTTAACGTGAAGAACCGGTGCTAAAATCACCTTCGCCACATCCGTACAATACGTAGACGATCGTGCATCCAAATAATTGGTCGTAAAACCAACCTGATTATTAATGACAATGTGAAGCGTTCCACCCGTCTTATACCCGTCCAATGTTTCCATTTGAACCGTTTCATAGACCACGCCCTGGGCAGCAACTGCAGCATCCCCATGAATAAGAATAGGCAATACTTTTCCCGATTCCATGCCGTAGTCGTTGTTGATTTTTGCACGGGCAATGCCCTCTACAACTGGATCAACAGCCTCAAGATGCGATGGGTTGGGTGCGATGTTCATTAGCACCTCATTGCCATCTACTGTAGTATGTAACGTAGTATGGCCTAAATGGTACTTTACATCACCATCGATGGTAACGTCGTCGAAAGCTTTTCCTTCAAATTCTGAAAATATCTGCCTACGCGGTTTCCCAAAAACATTCGTAAGGACATTTAAACGACCGCGGTGCGCCATCCCCAAAACAAACTCTTTCACACCATGGCGTGCGCCGTGATTCACCGCTTCGTCAAGTCCTGGAATCAACGCTTCCGCTCCTTCAATTGAGAAGCGTTTCTGTCCTACGAACTTTGTGTTCAAGAAGGACTCGAAGCTGACGGCCTGATTAAGTTTATGTAGAATTTGCTTTTTCTCTTCTATGGAGAGTTTAGGCTGATTATCGTCTTTGTGGATCCAATTTTTAATCCACGTGCGGCGCTCGGGGTCACGTATGTAGTTATACTCTACACCAGTGCTCTGGCAGTAGATTGCCTCTAAGTGCTCAATAATTTCGCGCAATTTCGTCGCCCCGGATAGCCCCAATTCTGTGGCTGCATTAAACGGGGTATCAAGATCGTCTTTGCTTAAGCCGAAGTTTTCGATGTCCAGTGTAGGCTCGTAACTGCGGCGCATGCGAACAGGGTTCGTCTTTGTGAACAGGTGTCCACGAGAACGGTAACCCTGTATTAAATTTAAGACGTGAAACTCTTTGACCACCTCTTCAGGCACACCACCGCCGTCAAGGTCTTCTTCAGCATAGATTTCTTTGGCGAAATCATATCCCTGAAAAAAAGCTCGCCAGCTTGGCTCAGTGCCGTCCGGATTTTTGAGGTAGCGCTCGTACTGATCTTCGATCAATTGGGCGTGAACGCTTCCTAAAAATGAAAATCTATCCATGTGGATGTATTGGATTTACAATCAAAAGTACAACACAAAACGCGGTCTATAGATTGGAATTTTGCAATATTCCTATAGGCCCTATCTATTGCGCAGCAACTAAGTTATGAGTCCAAAAAAAAGCCCCTAGAAAAGGGGCCTTAAATCAATATTCTTCTTCGTTCCAGAGGAAGTCTTCCTCAGACGGATAATCCGGCCAAATCTCTTCTATACCCTCGTACGTTTCTTCCTCTTCTTCTTCAATAGCTTGAAGGTTTTCTACTACCTCCAATGGTGCTCCCGTGCGGATAGCGTAATCAATAAGCTCATCGCGTGTCGCCGGCCACGGCGCGTCACTCAAATAAGATGCAAGTTCTAAGGTCCAGTACATAAGTCTTCAACAACTATTAATGCATTAACATTCGTGCAAAAGTAGTTTTTCTGCTGACTTGTGCAACACCTTTGGAAAAAATGTAAGTGCTTAATACTTAGGTGTCCAAATTCTGTCCGGCGCACCGTTGGAAAAATCTATCCAGCGTGCCATGACGAATAAGAAGTCTGAGAGTCTATTCAAGAACGTAATAATTTCTTCCGTGACCTCTGCGTCATCATTCAATGCCACTACTCTGCGTTCTGCGCGACGGCATACGGTGCGCGCAACATGGCAATGGGCACTTTTTTCATGAGCGCCCGGCAGAATGAAACTCTTTAATTCTGGAAGTATTTCATTCCATTGGTCCATCTGACGTTCTAATTGACCCACTAAAGCTTCATTGAATTTGGGCATTGGAAATTCCGCGGCGCCATCTAGTGCAAGGTGCGATCCCATAGCGAACAGTTCGCTTTGAATGGCCTGAGCATAAGGAAACTGGTCCGACGGTAGTGCTGATACCAACACGCCTAAGTAGCTGTTGACTTCATCTAACGTCCCGTAGGCTTCTAAACGTAATTCTGCCTTGGAAACGCGGCTTCCGCTCAGGAGCGATGTCTGACCCTTATCGCCAGTTTTGGTGTAAATTTTCATGTTTAGTAGGCTCGTTCTGTTCGACCCTCAACGTAATACATGAAGCTCTTGTTCACAACACGGTTTCCTCCTGGCGTTGGATAATTGCCGGTGAAATACCAATCGCCCGGGTGATTGGGACAACTTAAATGGAGATCTTCAATCGTTTGATAGAGCACAGAAACCTTTGCGTTCACTTCTGGCGGTGTCAACAATTCCGCAATCTTATCACTAATTTCTTGTGCTTCGAACGGCTGGTAGATCTCTTTGACGAAGTTTTGCACTTCATCATCCGCCAAATGAATTTGGGCTTTACACTTTTCGTAGACCTCTTGAATTAAACCTTCTAAACCGCGTTCCTTTAGCAGGGCAATGGCAGCTCTAAAGGCCACAAAATCTCCCATACGGGCCATGTCAATACCGTAACAATCCGGGTAACGGATTTGAGGTGCAGAGGAAGCAATGACGATGTGCTTGGGGCTTAATCGGTCAAAAATGCGGAGAATGCTTTGCTTCAACGTTGTTCCACGCACAATACTGTCGTCAATCGCCACTAGGTGGTCGGTGGGCTTTACAGAACCGTGGGTAATGTCGTAAACGTGGCTGACCAATTCATCTCTTGAACTGTCTTCAGTAATAAATGTGCGCAGCTTTACGTCTTTCCAAGCCACTTTTTCAACGCGCGGTCGGAGGTCTAGAATTTCTTTCAGCTGTTCGTTCGATGGCTTATCTAAAGCGGTAATGCGCTCGTATTTCATGGTATTGAAATGATCTTCCATTCCTTTAACCATCCCGTAGAAACTAACCTCAGCAGTGTTCGGAATGAACGAAAAGACCGTATCCTCTACCTCGTCATCGACAAGTTCTACGATCCTTGGAATAAGCCTGCGGCCCAATTCAATACGTTCGTTGTAAATATCTTTATCATTCCCTCGAGAGAAATAGATGCGCTCGAAAGAACACGCCTTATACTCGGTTGGGGTTTTGATTTCATCAATAGAGACCTCACCGTGGTGCTTCACAATGAGTGCATTTCCTGGCGGCAATTCCGTGATCTCCTCAGATTTCAAATTCAGCGCCGTCTGTATGACGGGACGTTCTGAAGCCACCACAACAATCTCGTCGTCGTAGTAATAGTAGGCCGGGCGAATACCAGCAGGATCACGAAGTACAAAAGAATCGCCGTGTCCAGTCATGCCTGCCATGGCGTAGCCGCCGTCCCATTTTTTAGAGGCGCGGCGTAGAATGTCTGCAAGGTCTAATCGGTTCGCGATCTCAGCAGTAGCTTCCTTTTTAGAATAGCCTTCCGCTTTGAGTTCGTAGTATAATTCGTCGTTGGCCTCGTCTAAGAAATGACCAATTTTTTCCATGATCGTGACCGTATCCGCCTTCTCTTTAGGATGTTGGCCCAATTCCACCAACTCATTAAAGAGCTCGTCTACATTTGTCATGTTGAAGTTTCCTGCAACAATCAAGTTTCGAGTAGGCCAGTTGTTCTGTCTCAAAAACGGGTGGCACGCTTCAATGGTGTTTCCCCCATACGTTCCGTAACGCAGGTGGCCCAGAAAAACCTCTCCTGTAAACGGCAAGTTTTCTTTCAACCAAGGCACATCAGATAGACGAGAGGCGTCTCCTGCAATACCTTCTGCAATGCGTTTCTGAACTTTGCCAAATATGTCACCTATACTGTTTGTATCTACCGAACGGTACCGCGAAATGTAACGCGTCCCCGGCGCCATATTAAGCTTAATATTTGCAAGACCCGCGCCGTCTTGACCGCGGTTGCGTTGCTTCTCCATGAGGAGGTACATCTTGTTCAGGCCGTAAAAAGCCGTTCCGTATTTTTCAACGTAATATTCAAGAGGCTTTCTCAGGCGTACGAACGCTATACCACATTCGTGTTTGATGGGATCACTCATAGGAAGTGTTAATGTGGGTCAAAATTACCGAAATTCTCGCAGGTGTACCAAGGATTTTCTAAGGGAGTAAATGAGATAAATCCATTCCCAACCATTCTAGTGCCGCTCCGTGCAGTAGCTTTCCCTTGCGCTCCTCGCTCCACGGCATTCCGTTGATCAGTTTTCCAGGTTGTAATTCCCCGAGCGGAAAAGGATAATCCGTACCTAAAGCCACTCTGTTCTCGCCAACAAGCCCCACTATGTATTCGAGCATTTGTGGATCGTGAACCAAAGAATCAAGCCAAAATTTGCCCATGTATTCGCGCGGTGCAATAGAATTATCTACAGCACAAAGGTCTGGGCGTACGTCAAACCCGTGTTGCACACGTGCGAGGGTAGCAGGGAATGATCCACCGCCGTGGGCAAAGGCAACGCGCAGTTTTGGGAGACGCTCAAACACGCCACCAAAGATCATCGAACAAATAGCCAACGAGCTTTCTGCAGGCATTCCGACCAGCCAAGGCAACCAATATTTTGTCATTTTTTCCTTTGCCATCATGTCCCACGGGTGGACGAAAATGGCCATGTCTAAATCTTGACATGCCTCAAAAATGGGAAACAACTCTGGCGCATCGAGGTTCCAATCGTTGATATGCGTTCCAATCTGAACGCCCTTAAGACCTATTTCTTTGCACCGACGCAATTCTTCAATGGCCAAATCTGGTGCTTGCATGGGCAGCGTTCCTAAACCAACAAACCGGGTGGGGTAACGGTCGCAAATTTCTGCGATATGATCGTTTAAGAATTGGGCCACTTCAAGGGTGTCTTTAGGTTTTGCCCAGTAGCTAAACATTACTGGGACCGTGGACAATACCTGAACATCGACATGATGGTGACCGCATTCCTTCATGCGCGCTTCAGGGCTCCAACAATTGTCCTCAACCTCGCGAAAAAACTCGCCATCTTTCATCATTCGAGCGCTGCAGCTCTTGTGGTGATCAAGGGTTATGAAGCCGCCGTAACCGAACTTCTCACGGAAATTCGGAATGTGTTCGGGTAAAATGTGCGTATGAATGTCTACCGTGAAATTTCTGGAGGTAACCTGACACATAACTAAACGAATCTAGGATCACTCTCCATAACGTGCCCACAATTCTTGCAAGTACGATTCGATTCATTACCGTAATATTCGCGGAAATGAGGAATAAAATCCTTTTCAACGTCTTTCAATTCAAAATAGGTTTCGTGCAATTTGCCATTGCATTCGTCGCAAAACCACAGCAAACCGTCTGTGAATCCTCTGCCTTCGCGAATTCGCTCAACCACCAACCCAATGCTGCCTTCATGACGAATAGGACTGTGTGGGATTTTCGCCGGGACGGTCATCATATCGCCAGGACCTAAATGCAGCTCGTGTGCTTCACCGTCCACTTGTACTTTAACGGTGATATTTCCTTCTAATTGGTAGAAAAACTCTTCCGTTTCATTGTAATGGTAATCTTTTCGCGCGTTCGGACCTGCGACCACCATAACGATGTAGTCGTCCGATTCCGGAGTCAAATTCTTATTCGCCACCGGGGGCTTAAGAAGGTCTCTATTTTCATCCAGCCACTGCTGAAAATTGAAGGGTTTTGGTACTGCCATTTGAGTTTGCTTTGGGACCTCAATTTATGAAATTCAAAACCGATTTCATCCTGCCTCGCCCTTCCTTATATTCGTACGGACAGATCACAGCTATGGATTTACAGAATTACATCGGAGGAAAGTTCCTTGAACCCCTTCACAAACAATACCTTACCAATACCAACCCCGCCACTGGCGAAGCCTACGGCCGCATTCCCAGATCGGGCGAAAGCGACGTAAAATTGGCAACCGAAGCGGCACGGGCGGCTTTTCCTGAGTGGAGCGCACTGCCTGCAGCGGAGCGAAGTGCGTGGATGTTGAAGGTTGCGGATGAGATCGAACGACGATTGCCGGAATTGGCCCTCGCGGAATCTATTGATAACGGGAAGCCTCTTTCACTAGCAACGGCAGTGGATATTCCACGCGCCCGGGACAATTTTAAATTTTACGCTACTGCTATCCTCCACGATGCTTATGAAACCCACGATATGGGTGCCAATGGTTTCAACTACACCCTTCGACAACCCGTCGGCGTTGCTGGATGTATTTCGCCCTGGAATTTGCCGCTTTATTTGTTTACTTGGAAAATTGCTCCTGCCTTGGCCGCGGGCAATACTGTTGTCGCTAAACCTTCAGAAGTCACTCCCGCCACTGCCTATTTGCTCTGTAAAATACTTGAAGACATTGAATTCCCTGCGGGCGTTTTGAACATCGTTCATGGATTGGGTGCAGAAGTTGGCGCAGCCATTGTTGCCCATCAAGACATCCCCATCATTTCCTTTACTGGAGGCACGCAAACCGGAAAGGCCATTAGTGCCGTTGCCGCACCAATGTTTAAAAAGTTAAGCCTTGAGTTGGGCGGTAAAAATGCCAACATCATTTTCGAAGATTGTGATTTCGAAGAAGCCGTTAAAACCAGCGTTCGCGCTGCATTTGCTAATCAAGGTCAAATCTGTCTTTGCGGCTCGCGCATTTATGTACAGCGCGGTATTTATAACCAATTCAAAGAGGCGTTTGTTGCGCGTGTCAAAGGACTGACCGTAGGAGATCCGCTTGTAGAAAGTACGAGAACCGGTGCCGTTGTGAGTAAAGCACATTTCGAAAAAGTTCTTTCGCACATTGCCGTGGCTATTGAGGAAGGCGGAACGCTTCTCACGGGAGGAAGCCCAGTCAAATTAGACGGTCGTTGTAAAAATGGCTACTTCATTGAGCCGACAGTTTTTGAAAACCTTGATGCCTCTTGCCGCACCAACCAGGAAGAAATCTTTGGACCCGTGGTTACCCTTACGCCTTTTGATACAGAAGAGGAGGCACTTGCCCTTGGCAACAGCACTTCCTACGGCTTGGCGGCTACCGTTTGGACCACTAATCTTCAAGTCGCCCACCGCATGGCGGCTCGTCTTCACGCCGGTATCATTTGGGTCAATTGCTGGTTACTACGCGATCTTCGTACACCCTTTGGTGGCGTTAAGCAAAGCGGTGTAGGCCGCGAAGGTGGTTTTGAAGCACTGCGATTCTTTACTGAACCTAAAAATATTTGCATCAAATTATGATTCCACATAAACAGTGGGCAAAAGCCCTTCACCAAAGTGCGCGAACACAACAACCCCGCGACCAATTTTCAACGCAAAATACCTATACCCTCAAAGACGCTTACACCATACAACATGCGCTTATTCAAGAGCGCGTCAATGAGGGTCATGCCGTTATCGGTGTAAAAATGGGATTCACTTCATTAGCGAAAATGAAGCAAATGGGCGTAGACGATATGATTATTGGCCAATTAACACAAGATATGCGCATCACTAGCGAAACGCCTTTAGTTCGCTCTCAATGTATCCACCCGCGCGCGGAACCTGAAATCGCCTTCCGTCTCTCACAAGACATCAACTCCCCATTAAGCGTTGATGAAGTTTCTCACGTAGTGGACGGCGTTGCTTCAGCCATCGAAATCATTGATTCACGGTATGAAAATTTTAAATTTTCTCTAGAAGATGTAGTGGCCGACAATTGCAGTTCTTGCGGCTTTGCTTTAGGTCCTTGGTGCGAAGTGCCGCTTGGACTAAACGGATTAGATATGGTACAAACTTTTGATGGGTCTACTGTTGCCGAAGGAACAAGCGACGCCATTCTTGATAACCCTTTTGAAGCACTTGCCGCAGCAACCCGACTTGCGCTACAGCATGGCTTGCCTTTGAAAAAAGGAATGATTGTTTTGGCCGGCGCCTCCACAGCAGCTCACTTTATTGGTGATGCAAAAAAAGTAGAAGTAGCGGTTGACGGATTGGGCACCGCGTATTTCGAAGTGGTGTAAAAAAAAACGAGCCACACCGGGGTACGGAGTGGCTCGCTGAACAAAACCATGTCGCATCTTAATGAATTACTCGCTTACACTCAATTGGGATGCGAACAAATGAGAATCAAAATCTATGCCAAACGCTTTTATCTTCTCCATTATAATTTCGCAGATAGGCTAAGTAGCAACTGCGAGCGGTTGTAACTCAGTGGAATACCATTCCAATCACCTATGTGATTTTCAAAACTGCTGTAATACACTAAATCAACCCCTAATTTCCATAGGTCCACTCCTAAGCCAATATTGTAGCCTGCCGATGATGGGGAAAATGTTGCTGTAAACGCATTATCAGACAAATGCTGCTGGTAGTGCACGCCTGCTTCAACACGGGCAAATTTAAATACGCGCAATCCTGTACTGGATTCGAACTGAAGGAGATTGTGATCAAAACTCTCATACATCAAGGTCGTTCCATTGGTACCGGAGAGAAACTTTGAGTTTTTTACATACAGTGCACTCGCGCCTAGATAAAATTGTTCACCAACGAACTGACGGCCGAACAATCCTATATGATACCCGTCGTCAGTTGCGGCACCAACGAAAATAGATTGCGTGGTAGAAAGTGCTTCATCCAGACCTATTCCAGCCATATCAAAATTCAATCCCGTACGCAATCCCCAGCGACTTTGGGCAGTACTGCTTAAGCCTGAAACACTTAAAGCGATTACTAAAAGAAATTTTGCCTTCATAGATTGTTATTTCTTTTATCAATTACAGCAATCGTGCCAAATCGTTCTCCAGGCGCGGGTTCAGGACATACAGTATTTGGCGCTTATCCAGCTCCGATTTTTCCCGAAGTAAAACTTCTGCACCCAGCTGTTTTTTCGAAGTAGCGTTGAGCTCCTTAATAAATTCGCTACGCTTTCTTCTTTGGACTTCCCATGAAGCTTCGTTAACTCCTAATAAATCATTAAAATCATCCGTAGTTATAGGCCCTCCTACGCTTCGTTCCAACACTTCCCACTGCAGGCTATCAAATATCGCAGCACGTTTGTTTAAATAGCCCTTTCTCAAGTAAGCCGTTAAAAGGATGCCGAAAAGCGTAAATAAACCAAACGATACAAAAAGTAAGTTTTGATAATCATTTACTCCTCTTATGTGGGCTGGTTTTATCGATTCAATAGGCGGAGTTCTAAGTTTTAACGATTCGAAATAATAGCCAAGCTTTAGTTTGTCAGAATGCTTTGGAACAGTTAGTTTGTCGTTCTCTGAATACCCACAAGCGAGTCCCAAAACATTTAGCCTGTTCGTTAAATTCCCTCCGTTTTCCAAAGTAATATCTGCGATACTGTTGCCGCCAGGATACCACCAATAGGTCTTAAGCGATGACATTAATAAGCACGTTGAATCTGATACCTCATGAACCATGTAACCACTTTGATTATTGAAACCGAAACTGGATTGTCCTAGATCCTTCCAACTGCGGCTAATGAAGCTATAACTATATGCCTCGTTTTGATAGACCACATACAGAATGTCATTAAGGCGGTCATAAAATGAAATCTGTGCTTGGGGTCCTTGCAAGTCAGGGGACTCTAACGCAAATGGCGCTTTACCAAACAAACTCCATTCCTTCCGTACATCCGAATAATAAGTAAGCAAATTATTTTGGATCCAGAAACCGTAACCCCCAAATGAATAAATGGTATCGTTTCTAATGAATTGGTAACTATCAAAGTTGTAGCCAGAATAGTAGGTCTCATCAATGCGCTCAATGATACCGGCGGCTGTATCAACAAGAAATACCTTTCCCGTACCTGGAAAAACCGCTTTTAATCCAGAACTGGTTTTAAACAGATGGCCCTTGAGGGTGATTTCATAGTTTTGAGCGTCATAGTTCAGCGTATATTTAGGTAGCGTATCTATGTGATTTTCATAAAACACAATGTTTTCACCGGTCTCAACTGAAATACGTTTCACCCCAATTTTATCTGACAATTTCCAAGAAATATATCCTTGCGAATACACTGAATTACAGAGTATTACGAGAAAAAAAAGAAGTCCATTAATCCTTCGAGAACTCAATTTTATATACATGTTACACATACGTTTAAACACAAATATACGAAACGAACGCTTCTTAAATCGCACTTTTGATTAAACCAAAAAACCTAAGCACTCGTTAACTGCTTTTGTAGAACAAACCAATAAAGTTAAGTCGAACCCGATCCATCTACTGGATCGGGTTTTTTTTTGCACTACCCTCCCAAGATCAACCAGACCTTTTGTAATCAAGGGGGGGGTGTTCATTAAAAAACACCTATGTATCTATATTAACCCCTCTTTTTAAGGGGGTAAGTTTCTGTATGTTGTACTTTTCATTGAGTTAGCCCTAATTTTTTAGGGGGTTTATTGAATTTTATTCATAGTTTTGCTCAAAACAACCCTCAAAATGAAAAAAATAGACGCAATTATTAGGAAATCGAGATTTCATGAGGTCCGTCAGGCACTTCATGATGTGAATGTGTACTTCTTTAGTTACTGGGATGTCACTGGTGTAGGTCACGAAAAAAAGGAACATCTATACAGAGGTGTTGCTTACAGCTCTACAGACATTCAAAGACGCTACCTCAGTATCGTTGTAAACAATGACTTTGTGGACAAGACGGTAAATGCCATTCTGGAAGCGGCAAAAACCGGTGAAGTTGGAGACGGCAAAATCTTTGTCACACCCGTTGAAGATGCGTACCGCATCCGTACCGGAGAAAGCGGAGGCCTTACACTGAAATAATCACATTCATACCTATTAAAAAATGGAAACGACACTTACTCTCACTATAAACAACCTTTGGATGATGCTTTGTACAGCACTTGTATTTTTCATGCATCTTGGGTTCAGTTTTTTAGAAATAGGCCTAACACGCCAAAAGAACACTATCAACATTCTATTTAAAAACTTCTTCATCATAAGTGCAGGTCTAGTGCTTTATGCACTTATAGGATTCAATCTAATGTACCCCGCATCCTTCTGGAACGGGGTTTTACCTAATTACTTCGTAGGGCTGTTTGGTCTTGAAAGCCCGATCGGCTCGGAAGGCCTGGATCTTGCATACAATGAAGGATATACCTATTGGACCGATTTCTTATTTCAAGGCATGTTCGCTGCTACGGCAGCGACGATAGTTTCTGGCGCTGTTGCAGAGCGCGCGAAATTGGGTTCATTCTTCGTGTTCTCCATCCTGCTCATAGGCCTCGTTTATCCTGTAGTAGGTTCTTGGAAATGGGGAGGCGGTTTTCTTGACGAATGGGGATTCTATGACTTCGCAGGCTCAACGCTTGTTCATTCCGTAGGAGGATGGGCAGCTCTGTTGTACATCATAAAATTGGGTGCGCGTATTGGCAAATTTGGTAAAGACGGAAAAACCCGTGCCATACCTGGTCACAACTTGCCTTTCGCGGCAGCCGGAGTACTTATTCTATGGCTAGGTTGGTTTGGGTTTAACGGAGGGTCCGTGCTTAGTGCAGATCCGGGTTTGACTTCTTTAGTGCTTACCACGACTTCCATTGCCGCGGCAGCTGGCGGTCTAGCGGCGGCTGGCTTCGTTCACATCGTCTATAAAAACTTTGACCTCACCATGTTCATGAACGGAATTTTAGGTGGTTTAGTCAGTATTACCGCAGGGGCCGATTTAATGGGAATTACAGATGCAATTCTCATCGGAGCGATAGGTGGAGTCATCGTCGTTCTCGCTGTTTCGTTACTCGATAAATTAAAGCTCGACGATCCGGTTGGTGCTGTTGCTGTGCACCTAGGAACTGGTATGTGGGGTACGCTCGCCGTAGGCCTCTTTGGCAGTTCAGCGGGTACGGACCAATTCTTAATTCAACTCACTGGTGTTGGCATCGTCGCTGCGTTCTGCATCTCATCCAGCTGGTTGCTCTTAACCTTGATTGAAAAAATCTGGGGACTTCGTGTAGATCGCGAAGAAGAATTGGACGGTCTAGACCAGGCAGAACATGGAGGCATGTCCGCTTATGCAGACTTCCGTATGAATCAACACTAATTATCCAATCTATTTATAAAAGCGAGCCCGAAGTGCTGTAACACTCCGGGCTCTAAAAACAATTTCCCTCAAATGAAAATCGTTAAAACAAAAGTCGAAAAAATTTGGCTGTTCGCAGCACTAATAGGTGCTGTAATTTCAACCAGCGCTCAAGAAGCAGAAGAAAGTATTGCCTTTTCAGGATCCGTTGACACCTATTTTAGAACCAACCTCAATGCAGGGAAATTTGATGCCCCTGCTTCAAGTTTTGCAAACTTAAACGGATTTGCTTTGGGTATGGTGAATATCAAGGCAGAGAAAAACACCGACAAAGGTGGATTCGTAGCAGATTTAGTTTTCGGTCCTCGCGGCACTGACGCCGTATTTGCCTCACCTTATTACAGCGCGACCGGCAATATTGTCAACCAATTATATGCGTATTGGAATGCCTCCAAAAAGCTCACTTTAACCCTAGGAAACTTTAATACCTTCCTGGGCTATGAGGTCATCTCTCCAGTAGATAATTTTCACTATTCCACCTCCTATCTTTTCTCGTATGGACCATTTTCGCATACGGGACTTAAAGCCGATTACTCGCTAAGCGAAAAACAATCGGTCATGTTGGCTATCATGAATCCCACCGATTTTACAGAGATGAATGATGTAGACTTGTACACCTATGGGCTCCAATATGGCTATGGGGATACCTACTTGAATCTTCTCTACGGAAAGCAAAGTATCGATGCATCACCCACTTTTCAAATTGATTTAACGGGTAGTTATGAATTAGGTAAAACCACAGGACTTGGAATCAATGCTTCGTACAACGAAACGCCATCAACTGGCGGTTTCTACGGGGTAGCATTGTACCCCTCAAAGACGATTAAAGACCAATTTGCAGTTGGGCTACGTTCGGAAATCTTTCACGAACTCGACGCGGGGGGTCCTGCCTATGGTGCCGGCACCACAACACTTGATTTCACTCTCACCGGCGCTTATGAAACCGACGAGCTTCGACTAATTCTTGAATGCAGATTAGACCAAAGTTCCGCACCGCAGTTCAATGCGATGACCACGGATCAACTAGCGTCCATCCTAATTGCCGCAGTATACCAGTTTTAGTCCCCCTCCAGAACCTATGTTAAGCAACAAAGCCAGCCCCGAGGGGCTGGCTTTACTGGTTTAATCGAGTGCAACACGTAAACCTATACCCCCGCCTGAAGCGCTCAAAGAAACTTTTTCGAGCGCCAGATCTTTTCCGTGGCTGTGGTGGATATAGTAGGCGAAAGCATCGAAAACAAGTAAAAACGACCCCTGAAGAATGAGGCTATTGCCGTAGCCTCTGTAGAGATCTTCTTGGTCCAATTGGTTCGGGGCCACTTCTCGCATCCAAATTCCCGCAGCAATATATCCCACGTCTAAAACGTCATTGAATAAAAAAATAGATTCTGTCTTTTTCTGCGCCTTAACCAGCTCAGCCATGGTCATGGGACCTCCGCCTCGGCGCGCTTTGATATATCCCGGTATTGCCAGTCCAATATTTACGGTATTCCACATCACGTTCATTTCATGAAATCGCTTGGAATATTCGTCTTCGCTGGTAACATATCCTACACCGCTGAAGGCGAAGTTTGCAACAGCATAGAACCCCAGGCCCAGCATGAGATTCTCATTGATGGAATTGAATTCCTTTTGGAAATCGGTCACCTGTCCAAATGTGCTTTTGCAAAGCAGCAACCCTATAAATAGTAATGCTTTTTTCATCATAATTATCAAACAAAATAAAGTGGTGTGCGGTTCGTCTTCATTAAAAATCCAGTAAAACAGTACGTGCGACTAATAGCCGTGCTCTTTTAAGAGGAGAAGATACGATTCGATATACGCCGTATTCGGCGCCCCTAAACGGGGAATCATTCAAAACAAAAGGCGACCGCTCTGCGATCGCCTTTTTGTATTGTGGAGAAGATGGGATTCGAACCCACGACCTCTTGACTGC
>ERZ651770.411-NODE-411-length-21346-cov-4.435940_pt1 | contig 21346 bp, 21 predicted proteins | sample MGYA00514756_ERZ651770 | MGnify/ENA metagenome assembly ERZ651770
ACGACATCATTCCCATGATCTGGTATTTAAGGAGGCTACAACCCAAGTTTGTCTCCAAAAAAGAACTGGGTCAGGGCATTCCCTCAGTGTCGTTTAACCTTAAATACGGTGGCTCGGCGCTGATCGATAGAAAAAATGCGGCTCAAGCTATTGAGGCTATTGCTGGACTGGGGAAGCGCATCGAGAAAAATAAAGAATCTGCGGTAATTTTTCCCGAAGGAACCCGAAGCAAAAACGGTACGCCCAAGCCCTTCAAGACAGCCGGGTTAGAAACCCTGCTCAAAAATGCCCCAAGCGCATGGATCTTGCCCATTTCGATTAATGAATCATGGAAAATGCAGCGCTACGGTTCATTTCCGAACGGTATCGGCACCCACATAACCTTTGATTTCCACCCGCCCATCAGCCCTGATGGGTCCATTCAAGAACGCATAGAGGCGGCCGAAAAAGCTGTGCTCAGTAAAATAAAACTCAATGATTAAATGGCTTGCCGCCCTGTTGGGCTGGTTTTTCTTTCGTCTTCCAGGCGCATTTCTAGGTTACTTTTTGGGATCACTCGTGGATTCATACCGAAATGGGTCCACCACATTTACCGCCACCAACAGAGGCATGTCTTCCTCAGATTTTGAAATGCATTTGCTGTCGCTCTGCGCCATCGTGATGAAGTCTGATGGGGTGGTCAGCGAACAAGAAATGCACTTTGTACAGCGCTATTTTGTACAGACTTACGGGCAAGAACGGGCCAATAGTTTATTTCGCCGATTCAATACTGAAATCGATAAAAGCGCCATCAATGCGTCCTCTGTGTGCGGGAAAATCAACCTCAGGCTCCCTTATGAGGTAAAACTCCAATTGGTCCATTTTCTGTTTGGATTGGCCCAGACCGACGGACAGATTTCTGTGCCAGAATTGGAGAAAATCACTGAAATCGCGGGCTTACTTCAGATCAAAACACTGGATTTTAGGTCTGTAAAAGCCATGTTTGTCGCTTCCACCGAAAGTGCTTATGCGATTTTAGAAATTGACCGAAGCGCTAGTGACCAAGAGGTGAAAAATGCCTACCGCAACATGGCCAAAAAATACCATCCAGACCGAGTGATCACCCAAGACGAAGCGCTCAAAAAAGGAGCAGAAGAAAAATTCAAACAGGTGCAAGCTGCCTACGAACAGATCCAAAAAGAAAGAGGGTTATAAATACCCCGCTTTTTGTATTTTTATGACTTTGACACGCTCATGGATACCTTTTTATTCTACCTCGAATTGGGCATATCCCATGTTTTGGACCCCAGTGCTTACGACCACGTATTGTTTTTGGCTGCATTGGCCATTCCCTTTTCTTTGTCCCACCGCCTTAGGGTCGTTTGGCTAGCCACCGCGTTTACCTTGACCCACTGCACCGCTTTGGCGCTCTCTGTTTACCAAATCGTTGAAGTCAACACCACTTGGATCGAATTTTTGATCCCCTTAAGTATTTTGGGGATGCTGGGATTTAATATGGCCCAAGCTAAAAAAGAAACACCCCAAGGTAATTGGACCCTTCACCTGGGTGCGACCCTATTGTTTGGGTTGATTCACGGCTTTGGTTTTTCCAACTATTTCAAGATGCTCATGGGAGCGGAAAAAAGTCAGGCAGGCCCATTGGTGGCCTTTGCCGCTGGACTGGAAATAGCGCAAATTACGGTCATCGCCGCTGTTCTGCTCTTGGGATGGTCCCTATCGCAAGCCTTTAAACTGAGTAAATCAAGCTATATTTGGGGAGGCTCCCTATTGGTAGGGTTGCTCACCTTACCCCTCCAATGGAATACACTATTGGCGCTATTGGGCTTAGAATAACATGGAAAAACCCACAGAAAAACAACGAAAATACGACCTGGCTTACCTCAGAATGGCCAGGGAATGGGGGTCGCTCTCCTACTGCGAGCGCCGTCAAGTCGGCGCAATCATCGTCAAAAACCGCATGATCATCTCCGACGGGTACAACGGTACGCCCACTGGTTTTGAAAACTTCTGTGAGGATGAGCAAGGATACACCAAGTGGTATGTCTTACACGCAGAAGCCAATGCCATCCTCAAGGTCGCTGCTTCCACTCAATCCTGCAGAGACGCCACGCTGTACATCACGATGTCGCCCTGTAAAGAATGCGCTAAATTAATCCATCAATCGGGGATCAAACGGGTGGTGTACGCTACCACCTATAAAGATACTACAGGGATAGAGTTTTTGGCCAAAGCGGGGGTTGAACTCGAATGTCTCCCTTTTGAACCCGTAAATTAACCCCTTCCAGACCCCGATGCGCTACCGTAGACTGCTCACGTTTTTTGCCCTTTTGTTCCTCTCAGGACTAGCGCTGGGCCTATGGTGGGATCGTTTGTGGACTCGAGCGCATTACGCTGTAGAACAGGAAAGTCCTGCAGCGCAAAAATTGAAGCGTTTGGTAGGCTTAATTGAAAACTACTATGTGGATCAGGTAGATACGGAGGCCATCGTCGACCAGACCATAGAAGGCATACTCAGTCAGCTCGATCCCCATTCCCAATACTTGCCTGCTGAAGTGGCTGAAGCGGCCGCTGAGCAGATGAAAGGAAGCTTTGTCGGTATCGGTGTCAATTTCTACGTCTACAAAGACAGTATTGCCGTGATCAAAACAGTACCCGGAGGTCCAAGCGCAAGCGCGGGATTAAAATCGGGAGACCGCATATTGTGGGCAGATCAAGACACCCTTTTTGGCAAAGGCTTAACCAGCAATCAAATCGTGGGTACCCTAAAAGGTGTAGAAGGAAGTCCATTGACCCTGGGCGTTTACCGCAAGGCCAATGACAGCTTATTCGAAGCCCCCATAAAACGCGGCAGTATCCCCTTGGTCAGTGTGGATGGGGCCTATATGGTGACCCCAGGCTTGGGATACATGAAGATCAATCGATTTTCTGCGACTACCTACACCGAATTCAAAGCAGCCTTGACGGGGTTAAAAAAGAAGGGCGCTCAGTCGTTAATTCTCGACCTCAGGGGAAATCCAGGAGGGTTTATGGAACCCGCCATTCAAGTAGTAGATGACTTTTTGCCCCAAGGAGCTGAGGTAGTCTCTACCCAATCCAAAGACAAAACTATCGAGCGAGTGACGGCTAAATCAGGTGGGGCGTTTGAAAACAAACCGGTCTATGTGTTGGTCGATGAACAGACCGCTTCAGCGGCCGAAATTATCGCGGGCGCACTGCAGGACAATGATTTGGGTACGATTATCGGAAGACGCACTTTTGGCAAAGGACTGGTGCAACAGGAAATGCCACTCGGAGATGGTTCCAGCATTCGACTGACCACGGCCTACTACTTTACCCCCACCGGGCGTTCGATTCAAAAACCCTACAAAAACGGGGGATACGAAGATCTATGGGACCGCTATCACTCGGGAGAATTAAAATCCATGGACAGCATCAAAGTGGCCGACTCCCTAAAGTACAAAACACCCAAAGGGAAGGTGGTCTATGGCGGGGGTGGTATCATCCCAGACGCATTTGTACCCATTGCGGACGACGGGCTGTTGGGTGTGGAACAATTGGAAGCCTATGGACTTGTCGACTATTTTGTTTTTGAACAAATGGATCAAGCGCGCGGATATTGGCTAGGGCTCAACGAACAAAATTGGGGGCAAAAACCAACAATTCCTGAGGGGTGGATCGATGATTTTGAGCAATACCTCAAAAATCAAGGTATGGAATGGAACTGGGGGGCGCCCGAGCGCGATGCGCTCGAGCTGGCCTTAAAGGCCAGCGCTGCGGGTCAGCGCTTTGGCGAGACAGCCGCCTTAAAAATCCGAGGCAGCGCTGACCCGATGATCGCCTTGATCCTCGCCCACAAACCCACTTCTTGGGCTGATTTTGCTATCTTTGCGCCAAAATAAGCACCATGATACAATCGATGACGGGCTATGGCAAACGCGTAATTGACTACGGCGGCCAAAAAATATCCGTCGAAATCAAATCCCTCAACAGCAAGGGGATTGACCTCAACCTCAGACTCCCCAACGCGTATAAATCGATGGAAATCGAGTGGCGTAAACGCATCTCTGACCGCTTGGTGCGCGGAAAAATCGACGCTGGTATCTATGTGGAGAAAACAGGCGCTGCCCCTTCTGCTCAAGTGCAAACCTCGGTGGTCACCCAGTATATGGAACAACTAGGCGCACTTGCTCCCGGGGCAGCACCCCAGGAGTTGCTCGCTATGGCGCTCAGGTTACCGGATACACTCACCCAATCCCAATACGAAGCGGATGAAACTGAACTCGCCCAAGTACAGCAATTGATCGAAGGCGCGTTGGATGATTTAGTCGGTTTCCGCTCAGCTGAAGGGCAGGTATTGGCCGAAGAGTTTGGGATGCGCATCGGCATCATTCGCGACCTGCTTCACCAGGTCACCGCCATGGATCCCGAGCGCGTACAAGGGGTAAAAACGCGTTTGGAAAAAGGATTGGCCGCGCTCCAAACCGAAGTCGACCAAAACCGTTTCGAACAAGAACTGATTTACTACATCGAAAAATACGATATCGCCGAGGAAAAGCTCCGACTGGGCAACCACTTGGACTATTTTGAGGCGACCATGAACAACGAATCGGACTGCGGGAAAAAACTGGGCTTTATCACCCAAGAAATCGGTCGTGAGATCAACACCACCGGGTCAAAAGCCAATTATGCCCCCATGCAACAACTCGTGGTGCAGATGAAGGACGAACTGGAAAAAATAAAAGAACAACTACTCAACGCGCTCTAATGGCATTTGAAGGCAAACTGATTATTTTTTCAGCACCCTCCGGCAGTGGTAAAACCACTTTGGTGCGCCACCTATTGGCTCAAGATGAGCTCAACCTGGCCTTTTCGGTATCCGCTACCTCAAGAGCGCCTCGTGGCGATGAACAAGAAGGTGTGCACTACTACTACAAAACCGCTGAGGAGTTCAAACAACACATCAAAAAAGAAGACTTTATCGAATGGGAAGAAGTCTACCGGGACCACTTTTACGGCACCCTAAAATCAGAGGTGGAACGCCTGTGGGCCCAAGGAAAGCACGTGATCTTTGATATCGATGTGGCTGGAGGATTGAGGATCAAGAAGAAGTTTCCCGAGCGCACCCTAGCTGTATTTGTCAAGCCTCCGAGTGTGGATGAGCTGAAGCGAAGACTCAAAGAGCGCAGTACTGAACCTGAAGAAAAAATAAACATGCGCATCGCGAAGGCCTCTGTAGAGCTGGCTACAGCTCCGCAGTTTGACCTTATTTTGCGCAATGACGATCTGGAAACCGCCAAAAAGGAGGCTGTTGCTTTGGTGCGTCAATTTCTGGATCAATAACCCAAAGCGATGAAAAACATCGGACTGTTTTTTGGCACCTTTAACCCGGTACACATCGGACACCTCATCCTAGCCCACCATTGGTTGGAATACACCCAGATGGATGAAGTATGGTTTGTGGTCACCCCCCAAAGTCCGTTTAAAACCAAGCAGTCCCTGTTGGACAACCACCACAGACACCAACTGCTGTTGGAAGCCATCGAGCCTTATCCCAAATTTTCGGTGTCCACGATAGAGTTTGGTATGCCTCAACCCAACTACACCGCACATACCTTGGTGGCTTTAGAAGAAAAATACAGCGGCAAATACACTTTTTCCCTGTTGATGGGGGCGGATAACCTGACCCACCTACACAAATGGAACAACGCCTCGTTTATCCTCGAACACTATCCCATATACGTGTATCCGCGTTTGGACACCACTAGTCTCCCCGCAGCATACAAAAACCACCCGAGCGTACATTGGTTGGACGCTCCAGTGGTCGAAATTTCATCGAGTTTTATTCGCGCTGCGATTGCCCAAGGGCACAGTGTTCAGCCCTACCTTCCTGAAGCGGTATGGACCTACATCGACCGAATGAATTTTTACCACAGCTAAACAAAGCGGAAAAAAGGGAGTCAATTACTCAGGTAATTCCTTGATTTTAATCCGTCTGTACGCGACCATTCCTCCGTGTTCTTGCAGTCCGATGTGTCCGGTCTGAAAACGACCAAAACCAGGCCAGTCAGCAAATCCTGAGTCCGCTACCAGGGCTTCCCACTCAGGGCCGTGAACGGGAAATCTGAGCACCTCCACTCCGTTAAACACCAAAAAGCCTTCGTTTAACTTATGGTCCACATGCAATAAGTAGTGATTCCAGGCTCCTGTGGGCTTGGCCACCAAGGTGATTGGGGGCATCAAATTGTATAGAGATGCAGCCCTGTTGATATCACCGCGCTGCTCAATATAGTCGGTCCACTCGTCATCCAACACCTGAATCTCGACACCTGTATGGTATAATTGTTCAAACTCAGGTAAATCTTGAATACCAAAAAGCACACCAGAATTGGTCTGCGGATCCACCATCCACTCGAGCGAAAGTTCAAAGTTGGTATAGGATTTTTCGGTGATGATAGAGGCTGGTGCAGGGGTAGTTCGACGCGCAGGATCAAAAACCAACACGCTGTCTACCGCGATCCATCCGTTGTAATCACCTGGAGCATTGGCCTCCCGTGGCCCCTGATACACCTTCCAACCAGCAAGATCCGTTCCATTAAAAAGCGGGGTCCATGTGTCGCTCTCAGAATTGGCACAGCCGACAAAACCGACCAGGGTCAAGTAAAACGCCCACCGAAGTGGGCGTTGGTACCAAGAACTACTCATGGAGTCTTTTGATTTTAATGTTTTTATACCACACTTTGTCTCCGTGGTCTTGCAGGGCTATTCTCCCTGTAGCTGAAGCGCCAAAAGCACCCCAATCAGCAAACTTTGATCCAGCGACCATCGCATCCCACTCAGGACCTTGAACAGGAAAACGAGCGGTTTCTGTGCCGTTTAAAGTCACCCAGCCTAGGTTCTCTTTGTGGTCGATATGGATCACACAGGTGTTCCACTCCCCAAAAGGTTTGACCGCAGCTACGGCTGGAGCGATCATGTCGTACAAAGCACCTGCTTTGTGCTTGCCGTCTCCCACGAATGAATCAGGGTGTTCTGCATCGTCCAAAACCTGAATTTCTGGACCCGTTAAGTAGGGCTCGCCATAAGCAGCGTCCTCGACTACAGACCACATAATTCCTGAATTACCCGCTTGAGCAATCTTCCAATCAATGCTCAACTCAAAATCGGTGAACTCCTGGTCGCTGACTATGTTGGCTGACTTTTTCTCGGTGCGCGCATTCGGATCAAAATGCATGGCCTCCTCTTGGATGACCCAACCGTTTAACTCAGCTCCACCGTTATAGGCGTGCCAGCCAGCAAAACTTTTTCCGTCAAAAAGAGATTCCCAAGCGTCTTGCTCTCCTGCTTGCAGAAAAGTGATGTCTTCCGTGTTTGCTTGGGCCTCCTTGTCCTTACAGGCAACCAATCCGATCAGTGCCAGGGCCAATGTCATTGTTTTTTTCATATCGTTTGCGTTGGTTTAGTTGATTTATATACCTAAAATTTGTTTGAGTTGTGCTTGGTCTGTGGCTCCACCAGCAAAATCGTCAAAGACTTTCTGGGTGGCTTCGATGATGTGGCTTTTGATCAGCGGCGCACCTTCACGAGCTCCCTGTTCAGGGCTCTTGATGCAGCACTCCCACTCCAATACCGCCCAAACATCACAGCCGTACTGGGTTAATTTGGAAAAAATAGTCTTGAAGTCAATCTGTCCGTCACCCAATGAACGGTAGCGACCAGCGCGCTCCGACCAATCGTTATATCCGCCAAAGGCTCCTTTTTTTCCGGTGGGGTTAAACTCGGAATCCTTGACGTGAAAAGCTTTGATAAACGAGTGGTAGTGATCGATGTAGGTGATGTAATCTAACTGTTGCAGCACAAAGTGGCTGGGGTCGTAGAGAATATTCACGCGTTTGTGGTTGCCCGTAGCCGCCAAAAACCGCTCAAAAGTATCCCCGTCATGGAGGTCCTCACCGGGGTGAATCTCGTAACAAACATCCACTCCTTCGGCATCAAAATGATTCAGGATAGGCATCCATCTTTTGGCTAGTTCGCTAAACCCGAGTTCCACTAATCCTTTGGGGCGCTGTGGCCAGGGATGCATCGTATGCCAAAGCAAGGCGCCAGAAAAAGTTGCGTGGGCCTTCAGACCCAAACGTCTACTTGCGGTAGCTGCTTTTTTTACCGTATCCACGGCCCACTCAGTTCTCGCTTTGGGATTGTTTTTTACCGCGTCTGGGGCAAATGCGTCAAACATCGAATCATAGGCCGGGTTGACCGCAACCAACTGGCCTTGCAGATGCGTGGATAACTCGGTAATCTCCAATCCGTAACTAGCGATTCTCCCTTTGAGCTCATCGCAGTAGTCTTGACTCTCAGCTGCCAAGTCCAAGTCGATCAAAAATCGCTCCCATGTAGGTATTTGTATGCCTTTGTAGCCCAAATCTGCCGCCCATTGGCACATACCGTCCAAAGAATTAAACGGGGCTTTACTGTCGACAAATTGCGCCAAAAACAACGCAGGTCCTTTGATTGTTTTCATGCTTATGATTGTTGATCTAAGTCAATCCAAACATTCCCTCCTTTTTGAGAGGCAACGGTACTTTCGATAAAATTCAATCCGCGTACCCCATCGATCACGGTGGGGAACTCTGCCACATGGGGGTTTTGTTGGCGGATGGCTCTGGCCATGCCCAAGTAGATATTGGCCATCGCGTCAAAAATACCTTCAGGGTGTCCTGGAGGCAGTTTAGTGCCGCCGAGTGATAGGGCAGAATTATAGGAGTGACCTGGGGTGTATACCTGTAAAGCACCGTCATCAGAGCGGACCAATAATCGGTTAGGGTTTTCCTGTTCCCAGGTCAAACCACCTCGATCTCCATAGACCGAAATCTTTAATCCGTTTTCTTCTCCAGTAGCGATTTGACTCGCGCGCAACACTCCTTTTACTCCACCTTGAAGGCGCAAAAGCACGTTGCCGTCAATATCCATTTGGTTGTCTTCGTACAAATAGTTTAAGTCCGCCAGCAACGAGGTGACCCGCAGTCCGGTGGTGTATTCCACCATATTGAATGCATGGGTACCGATATCGCCCATACAGCAGCTGATGCCCGCCTTGGTGGGGTCAAGCCGCCAGGTGGTCGAACGCTTGTCTTTGTCGTGGATGATGGGGTTGATCCAACCCTGATAGTACTGTACATCTACTTTTTGCACCTTGCCTATGGCCCCACTGTGGACCATCTCGCGGAGTTGACGCACCAACGGATAACCCGTGTAGGTGTGGGTCAAGGCAAAATGAAGCCCCGATTTAGCGACTAAGTCCGCCAAAATCTTGGCTTCTTCATAGGTGTTGGTCATCGGCTTCTCACATATCACGTGAAAACCGTTTTCCAACAGCTTTTTGGCCATGGGAAAATGCAGGAAGTTAGGCGTCAATATGGAACAAACCTGGATGCGCTCATCCGCAGGGAGCTTTAATTCTTCCGCGATCAGCGTATCAAAATCTTTGTAGATGCGGTTGGTAGGTATGCCGATTTTCTCGGCAAATCCGATGTTTTCTTCCCATACAGGATTAAACACGGCCCCCGTAATTTCATAATTGTCATTAATGAATGAGGCCACCCTATGGAGTACCCCAATCAGGGAGTCACCGCCCCCACCTAAAATTCCTAAGCGTATTTTTTTCATGCGTATTGATTCAACAAGGATTAGGCCTTGTATTCTATTTTTTCATTTTTAAAGAACAGGGCAAACAACAACATCACCGCTAAGGCAAATCCTGCGGGGAACAACCATATCTGTGCCCAATCATGGGTGCCGTCGGCCAATAAATAGGCATCCGTAATCTGTCCGGCCACCCAGAAACCAGCCAACATCCCAACCCCATAGGTCGCTAGGGTAATCAAGCCTTGAGCAGCGCTCTTGTACTGATCTCCCGCTTTGGAATCGGTGTAAATCTGTCCGGAAACAAAGAAAAAGTCATAGCAAATCCCGTGAAGCGCAATACCCAAGATAAGCATGTACGATTGTGCTCCGGCATCCCCAAAGGCAAACAATACGTAGCGCAACGTCCAGGCCACCATCCCCGCAATCAACGTGGTTTTAAACCCAAATCGCTTAAAGAAAAAAGGCAGCAACAACATAAAAAATACTTCGGACATCTGGCCTATAGTCATTTTCCCTGTAGGGTTAGCGACACCGATCTCCGCCAAAAACGGGTTGGCATTTTGGTAGTAAAAAGCCAGCGGAATACAGATCAAGATCGAAGCGATAAAGAACATCAAGAAATTGCGGTTGGCCAGCAACTTTAAGGCGTCCAAACCTAATATAGCACTGATGCTTTGGCCCTCTGCCTGAGCTTTTGGTGGGTTTTTAGGTAGGGTAAACGAAAAAACACCCAATACCGCTGAGGCGATAGCCACCATCAAAAAGGTGTTTTTCAACAAGCCCGCTTGAAGTGCTTCTGGGGTGTCCCACAAAAACAAATAACTGATCGCTAGTCCAGCAGCGATCCAACCGATGGTACCAAATACACGCACCACAGAAAACTCTTTGGCGGGGTCTTTCATCTGGTTAAAGGAAATAGAGTTCACCAAACCTAAAGTCGGCATGTAGGCGATCATATACCCCAATACATAAGGATAAAACGTAGCGAAGTCGCTGGACTGATACATTTGATACATCATGACCGCCCCAAAAAGGTGAAGTACCCCCAAGATGCGTTCGGCGTTAAAGTATCGGTCGGCGATCAATCCGATGATAAACGGCGCAATGATGGCTCCCCAGGATTGAGTAGAAAAAGCCATCCCGGTTTCCGCACCGGTGGCTCCTAAATTGTTGCCCATAAAAGTGCCCAAGGTGACAAACCAGCCCCCCCAAATAAAAAATTCGAGGAACATCATGACAGATAATTGAATTTTAGTGGTCGTATTCATAGGTAATATTGGTTGATTTTAGTTGATCTTGGTTGATTTAATTAGTTGGTTCAGCGGTTCCATTAATGCGTATCCGAGGCGTGTGTTGCCGTGGAAGTTCGGCCCAACACTTTTTCCAAAAGCGCTTTAGTGGCCAAAATCCCGGCTTCCTCAGAGAGCGTACTTCCTTCGTATTCCACCCCGACAAAACCGCGATATCCCGCGTCGATGACCAATCCCATCATCCGCGCATAATCCGTATTGATCTCGTTGCCTTGCTCGTCAAAGTCGTGGGACTTGGCGCTGACCGCCTTGGCAAAGGGCATCATCTCCTGAACCCCTTGGTAGCGATCATAGGTCTCGGCACAACCAGAACCCCAATCGGCAGGATCAGCTCGTCGGATACAGAAATTACCAAAATCAGGCAAAGTACCACAATTGTCCATGCCGACTTCGGTCATGACCTGAGCGAGCATGGCTGCGTTGGAAGACAAACCTCCGTGATTTTCTACAATTACTTGGATGTTTTTGGTAGCGGCATAGGTAGCTAGTTGCTTTAATCCGTCGGCTGCCGCAGGCACCCAAACAGTGGGATCTTCTGAACCAGCCAGGTTCACCCGAATTGAATGACAACCCATAGCTGCCGCGGCATCTACCCACTTGTGGTGGTTTTCAGCGGCTTGTTTGCGCTCATCAGCAGATTCTGCCGCCAAGTTGCCTTGACCGTCAATCATGATCAACAGGTTTTTCATGCCGTGTGCCTGGGCTGCGGCGTTGGATTTTTCCACAAAGGCAGCCATGGCCTCCGCGGAGAACCCCTGGGCTTCCAGCTCCTTATAATACAATGAACTCACATACTCTAATCCTTCAAAGCCCCAAGCGTGGGCCTTTTCGGCAAAACTATAAGGATCTACTCCTTGCTCCCATATCATGCGGTGCATCGACCATTGTGCGAGCGATAATTGGATGGAATCTTGGGCGGTGGCTTGAGGTGTATCCGCAGCTCCGGTGTCTTTCGGCTTGCATGCGCCCAAAACAAGAAACGAAGCCATGACCCACAAAGCGCGACGGGCGATCTGTGTCCATAAATTGGTTTTTTTCATAGGGTTGATTTTGTTTAACCGTCTGAAGGTACAAATATGTACTAATCAAACTGATGTGCTGGTAATTTTGGTATGTAATAACGAGCTCCAAAGTAAAAAATTTATTTATATTTAGCCTTCTCAACACAAACTAAAAACACCTTAAACCACAATCAATGAGTAAGTTTTTCTACAACGAAGAGCAACAATCCTACGACGCGATTGTTGTTGGTTCGGGAATTAGCGGTGGATGGGCTGCCAAGGAATTGTGTGAAAACGGTCTAAAGACCTTGGTCTTGGAGCGTGGACGCATGATTAAGCACATCGAAGACTACCACACTGCCAACATGGATCCTTGGGACTTCCCTAACGGTCAGCGCGCTACTCCTGAAGAGCGCTCACGTCAAACTAAACAGGCCAGAACTGGTTACACTACGGATCCAGCACACAGGCATTTTTTTGTCGACGACATCGATCACCCCTACAATGAAAAGGAAGGATATCGATTTGACTGGATGCGCGGTTACCACGTAGGTGGACGCTCGATCATGTGGGGTCGTCAATCCTATCGCTGGAGCGACATGGATTTTGAAGCCAACGCCCAGGACGGCGTAGCGGTGGACTGGCCAGTGCGCTATAAAGACATCGCGCCCTGGTACGACAAAGTAGAAGAATTCATCGGTGTAAGTGGGGAAAATTTGGGCTTGGATATTTTACCTGATGGTAAATTCCTTCCCGCCATGGACCTTAACTGCGTGGAAAAACACTTCAAAGAATCAGTGGCCTCTTTAGGTCGCGTGGTGACCCCAGGACGTACGGCCCACATCACTACTTCTGAAAAAGAATTTGACGGCAGAACTCAGTGTCAATACCGCAATCGCTGTATGCGCGGATGTCCCTTTGGCGGATACTTCAGCAGTAACTCATCTACGCTACCCGCAGCAGCCAAAACGGGTAACTTGACCTTGCGCGTTGACTCTATTGTCGCTGAAGTAATTTACGATGCGGCTACTGGCAAAGCTTCTGGAGTTAAGGTCGTGGATCAATTGACCAAAGAAGCGTTTGAATTTAACGCGAAAGTGGTCTTTTTGTGTGCTTCAGCCATTGCTTCAGCTGCTATATTGATGCAATCTAAGTCAGATCGTTTCCCCAATGGATTGGGCAATGATTCAGACCAATTAGGCCGCAACATCATGGACCACCAACTCGGTGTAGGTGCTTCAGGAAAGGTAGAAGGCCACTTAGACGAGTACTTTAAAGGGCGCAGACCAAACGGGGTGTATATCCCTCGTTTTGTCAACCTCAAAGGACAGGAAAAACGCAGCTATTTGCGCGGTTTCGGTTACCAAGGAGGTGCCTCTCGCGGTGACTGGTCTAGCTTAATCGCTGAAGCAGGTTACGGAAAAGAGCTCAAAGAAGCAGTGATGCAACCTGGAGCGTGGACTTTTGGAATTATGGGCTTCGGCGAAATTCTTCCAGATCCAGCCAACCGATTTACCCTGGACTACGAAAACCTCGATCAGTGGGGACTACCCACGCTTACCTTTGAAACTAAATTCCGCGACAACGAGATGAAAATGCGCGAGGACATGAAGTCTGCTGCCGTTGAAATGTTGGAAGCTGCTGGATTTAAAGACATCGTGGGCTACGACAACCCGTCACAACACGGTATTGGTTTGGGAATTCACGAAATGGGTACGGCCCGTATGGGTGCGGATTCAAAGACCTCTGTGGTGAACAAAAACAACCAAGTACACGGTTGCGCTAATGTGTTTGTGACCGATGGCGCCTTTATGACTTCGGCTGCTTGTGTGAACCCCTCATTGACTTATATGGCCTTTACGGCAAGAGCAGCCAACTTTGCTGCAGAACAACTTAAAAAAGGATTATTGTAATGGATAGAAGAGTCGCCCTCAAAAACCTAGGACTCGGTTTCGGTTATGCCGTAGCCACTCCTACCCTATTGAGCATCTTACAGAGCTGTACATCTGAGGCCTCCTTGCCTTGGACCCCAGTATTGCTCTCTGCTAACCAAGCACACGTACTCACGCTCGTCGTAGATGTCATGCTTCCAAAAACAGACAGCCCTTCGGCTTCAGAAGTAAATATTCCCCAGTTTGTGGATAAATTACTGGCTGAAACAGTCCCTGCTGAAGACCAACCTAAATCACTAACCGGATTAGACGCATTCATCGCCGAAGCTTTAGCGAGCAGCGGCAAATCTAACCCTGCTGACCTCACCGAGGCAGATGTGGATGTAGTCTTGGCTGCTACCCTAAAAATCAGCGCTGAAGAGCGTGCCGCCCTGACCGGAGGCATGGCAGAAGCTGCTGCTTGGGCTTCAGAAATCCGCGGTACAGCTATTTGGGCCTACAAAAACAGCGAAGTGGTTGGCGAACAACACTTGGCCTATGATCCAGTGCCTGGACAGTGGATTGCCTGTGGTAATCTTCAGGAACTCACCCAAGGAAAAGTATACTCCTTGTAGTTTTTGATTGTTTTTCAAATAAAAAACCCCCAACCGATTGGTTGGGGGTTTTTTTATGTCGTGGGCTCAGCGCTTGACTAGGAACCACACATCAAACAGTCGTCATCGCCTTGGCCTTCTTTAGCGCGGGCAATCAAGGCCTTCATTTCCTCAGCGGTCATGGGCTCGATATCCACCGTTTGCTGCGCGGCTTGAGACGCTTCCGGCTTGGGTGCGGGCATGGCCGCTTGTGCAGATTTTGGCGTGGCTGCTTCTACCTCAGCTTCAGCAGCTACACTCACAGGCACCTCTTTTTTCTTGGTGTTGTCCAAGGTGAACTTGATGGCGTCTACGGCTGACTTGGTGCGCAAGTAATACATGCCCGTCTTTAGGCCGTTTTTCCACGCATAAAAGTGCATAGAAGTCAATTTAGAGAAGTTGGCATTCTCCATAAACAAGTTGAGGGATTGACTTTGATCGATAAAGTAACCGCGGTGGCGGGCCATATCGATAATGTCTTTCATACTCATTTCCCAAACGGTCTTGTACAGTTCTTTCAGGTCTTGTGGAATGCCGTCGATGTGTTGGATAGAACCATTAGCTCTCATGAGCTCTTGCTTCATCTGCTCGTCCCACAAACCGCGGTCTACCAAATCCTCCAAGAGGTGTTTGTTCACCACGATAAATTCTCCAGAGAGTACGCGACGGGTATAGATATTGGAAGTGTAGGGCTCGAAACACTCGTTGTTGCCCAAGATCTGAGACGTTGAAGCCGTCGGCATCGGAGCGACCAACAAAGAGTTGCGCACCCCGTGCTTGAGCACGTCCTTGCGCAGCTTGGCCCAATCCCAACGTCCTGAAAGCTCCTCGTCTTTAAGTCCCCACATCTGGTATTGGAAGATCCCCTCGGAAATGGGAGAACCTTCGTAGCTGGAGTATTTGCCTTTTTCTTTGGCCATTTCCATAGAAGCGGTCAATGCAGCAAAATATAGGGTTTCAAAGATTTCTTGGTTGAGCTGTTTGGCCTCGTCGGAGGTAAACGGCATACGGAGCATGATAAAGGCATCGGCCAATCCCTGTACCCCTAGACCCACAGGTCTATGGCGCATATTGGAGTTTTCCGCCTCGATCACTGGGTAGTAGTTTCTGTCGATAACCTGATCCAAATTGCGGGTCACGCGTTTGGTTACCCTAAAGAGCTCCTTGTGGTCAAACTTACCGTCCTTGACAAACATAGGCAAGGCGATCGAAGCTAGGTTACACACAGCCACTTCGTCGGCAGCGGTGTACTCCATGATTTCGGTACAGAGGTTAGAAGAGCGGATGGTACCCAGGTTTTTTTGGTTGCTCTTGCGGTTGGCCGCATCTTTGAAGAGCATGTAGGGGGTGCCTGTTTCGATTTGCGACTCGAGGATTTTCTCCCAAAGCTCGCGAGCCTTGACGGTTTTACGTCCTCGGCCTTCAGACTCATACTTGGTGTACAAAGCCTCAAATTCCTCAGAGTGGGTATCGTAGAGACCTGGGCACTCGTTGGGGCACATCAGTGTCCAGTCCGCATTGGCCTCCACGCGTTTCATAAACAAATCGGAGATCCACATGGCGTAGAACAAATCGCGGGCGCGCATTTCCTCTTTACCGTGGTTTTTCTTAAGGTCTAAGAAATCCATGATATCGGCGTGCCAAGGCTCGATGTAAATCGCAAAACTTCCTTTGCGTTTTCCACCTCCTTGATCCACGTAGCGGGCTGTGTCGTTGAACACTTTCAACATAGGCACAATCCCGTTGGAGGTGCCATTGGTTCCGGAAATATAAGATCCAGTAGCGCGAATATTGTGGATAGACAGACCGATTCCTCCCGCAGATTGCGAAATCTTGGCGGTCTGTTTGAGCGTATCGTAGATTCCCTCGATGCTGTCGTCTTTCATCTGCAACAAGAAGCAAGAAGACATCTGAGGCTTCGGCGTTCCAGAGTTGAACAGCGTAGGCGTCGCGTGGGTAAAATATTTTTTGGACATCAAGTTGTAGGTCTCCACCACAGAGTCTAGATCTCCCAGGTGAATACCCACAGAAACGCGCATCAACATATGCTGTGGACGCTCGACAATCGACCCGTTCAATTTGAGCAAATAAGAGCGCTCTAGTGTTTTAAACCCAAAGTAATCGTAGTTAAAATCGCGGTTGTAGATGATGGTTGCATCCAAAAATTCAGCATTTTCTTGGATGACCTGGAACACATCATCGGCAATCAAACCAGCTGGCTTACCCGTACGTGGATTCACGTAGTTGTAGAGGTCTGCCATGGTTTCAGAGAATGATTTTTTGGTGTTCTTGTGCAGGTTAGAAATAGAAATACGCGCCGCTAGTTTAGCAAAATCTGGGTGGGTAGTGGTCATGGTGGCCGCTACTTCAGCCGCTAGATTGTCCAACTCAGACGTGGTTACCCCATCGTACAAACCTTCGATCACGCGCAAGGCTACTTTTAGTGGGTCAACACGTTCGTTCAGCCCATAGCACAGTTGTCTGATGCGTTGGGTGATTTTGTCAAACATGACGGGTTGCTGCTTTCCGTCTCTTTTAATTACATACATAAGGCCAAGGGTTTGGTTGGGTGATTGGGTAGGTATTCCAAGACTAAAAATCTGCGTCGAAGCTGAATTCATCTCCTGAATCGTCGTCCTGAATTTTAACTCCGGCTTTTTGGTACTCGGAGACACGCTTTTCAAAGAAGTTGGTTTTTCCTTGAAGCGAGATCATATCCATAAAGTCAAATGGGTTGGTCGCGTTGTATTCCTTGGGGCATCCCAATTCCACCAATAAACGGTCGGTGACAAACTCTAGGTACTGCGTCATCAACTTGGCATTCATGCCAATCAAACTAGCGGGTAGGGATTCAGTGATGAACTCGCGCTCTATGTTCAGAGCGTTGACAATGATTTCTCGGATACGCGCTTGAGGCACCTTGTTGATCAGGTGGTGGTTGTGCAAATGCACCGCAAAGTCGCAATGCACTCCTTCATCTCTGGAGATCAACTCGTTGGAGAAGGTCAACCCGGGCATCAATCCGCGTTTTTTCAACCAGAAAATAGAGCAGAAAGCTCCGGAGAAGAAGATCCCTTCCACCGCGGCAAATGCGATCAATCGCTCAGCAAAACTCTCCGAACCAATCCAGTTGAGTGCCCAATCAGCTTTTTTCTTGATCGCTGGGAAGTTTTCAATCGCTGTAAACAGCAAGTGCTTCTCTTTTTCGTCTTTCACGTATGTGTCGATCAACAAAGAATACGTCTCTGAGTGGATGTTTTCCATCATGATTTGAAAACCGTAGAAAAACTTGGCTTCTGGGTACTGTACCTCATTGACAAAGTTTTCAGCCAGGTTTTCGTTGACGATTCCGTCAGAGGCTGCAAAAAACGCCAGGATGTGTTTGATAAAATAACGCTCGTCGTCGTTCAATTTTTCACTCCAATCGGTCAAATCCTGGTGCAAATCGATTTCTTCAGCCGTCCAAAAAGAGGCTTCGCAGGATTTATACAACTGCCAAATATCGTTGTGCTTGATCGGGAAGATCACAAAACGTTCCTTGTTCTCGGCTAAAATGGGCTCAATCTGTGCAGACATGACGTTTGAATTTGAAGTTAAAAATGGAAAATCGCGAATCACAAAGATGGTTAAAAGCACCTGCTTCAAAAAGGCAAAAGCAACGATTTAACATTGAAGTTTTTAACATCATGTTGAAATGTCCCCCACCCCCCGCTGGGGTTGGGCTGACCCAAAAAAGGTGTTTTTTACCCCTGTAGGAAAACCTTAAGGCTGCTGTTTTTTGTACTCCTCTGCTACCAGGCAAAGCTCGTCGTACCAAGCCTGTCCAAACTTTCGGGTCAAGGCTTCTTTGACAAATTGGTATACGGGAACTTGTAGGGATTGGCCCAACGTGCAGGCCGGCGTGCAGATCTGCCACTGGTGGTAATTCACCGCGGTGAATGTTTCATAGGCGCGGGTGCGCACTGGATATAAATGACATGAAATCGGCTTGCGCCAATCCACTGCTCCCGCATTGTAGGCTGCTTCAATACCGCAATGGGTAATGCCATTGGGACCAACGACCACATAGGCACACGCAGCTCCCCCCACCAAAGGTGTCTCTTTCTCTCCATCGCTGCCGATCACCCAGGTACCTTGAGCTTCAATGGCCTCAATGCCCTCTGGGGTGAGGAAGGGGCGCACTTGGGGAAAAATGCGTTCCAAGATAGCGGTCTCTTCTTCCTCGACAGGAGCACCCGCATCCCCATCGATACAGCAGGCCCCTTTGCAAGCGTTCAAATTGCATACAAAGTCGTAGTCGATGAGGTCCTCGGAAACCAGAGTATCTTGTAGTTGAAACATAGCGGGAATTGTAGCGCCAAAGATAGGAAAATTCCTACCTTTGACCCGTTAAAACTCCAGTTCCTATGGTCTTGAATTTCAAAGAAATTGCTACTGCCAGCATGGTGTTATTTGCCGTAATCGATATTGTGGGCAGTATCCCCGTCATCATTGGCTTGCGCAACAAGGTAGGTCATATCCAATCGGAGAAAGCCTCCGTGGTGGCTGCCGTCATCATGATCGCCTTCCTCTTCGTCGGAGAAAAAATCCTGAAACTGATCGGGATCGATGTGAGCTCATTTGCCGTGGCGGGTTCCCTGATCATTTTCTTCCTCGCTATCGAAATGGTCTTGGGCATCACGCTCTATAAAGACGACGTCCCAGAGACCGCTTCGATTGTGCCCATCGCATTTCCGTTGATTGCTGGCGCTGGTACCATCACCACTTTGTTGTCCCTGCGCGCTGAATACCAGGTGCAAAACATCATTGTGGCCATTGTCATCAACATGATTTTTGTCTATATCGTACTCAAATCCTCCACCAAAATAGAGCGCGTATTGGGGAAAAACGGGATTGGGGTGATCCGCAAAGTTTTTGGTGTCGTCCTGTTGGCGATTGCGGTCAAGCTTTTTGCGACCAACGTAAACAACTTATTTTAATCCAACACTGCCATGAACAAGTACCTGTTTTACGTCCTTATTTTCCTTTCCATCGCCTTGGCTATCTTCAACCTGACTCAGGTGAATTACGACCGTCTGTTGGCGGACAGCAACCTGATTCCGCTAGGCTCAGCTATTGGTGCGTTGGCAGCCCTAGTGCTGCTGTTGATCTTCGACACCTCGACCAAAATCAAAAAAAATCTGGATAAATAATCCACCAGGCCTCCTAACTAGTCAATCCACCTCGTGCACAAAGGGACTAAAATCCCCCGGTGCTGTTTGGGTTTGTTGGGTGGTCCCAGACCCCCCTCTGCGGTTAAACACCCTCCACTGATTGGGATCGTATTGGGAATAACCCCTTGTGATGTGGGCGCGCCTTATGGCGCGCCCATCTTCATAATCGCTGGCCGTACCCGTCCCATCGACCCCAGGAACCCCAAAAACATCGACCACGGCCCCGGATGGACCGAGCAAAACCGTGTTGTCATCCCCGTTGGATCCAGCAGCTGAGCTGGTGGAGGCCAATAAATCAGGAGCTTTTCCATACAAAGCGGCAAATCCCGCCTCATCCACCCCAATGACCAGAGTGCTATAGGGCTGGATTCGCTGGGTGGTCAAGCGCAGTGTATGGCTGGGTGCTGATGCATCGTTGGTATAGCGCACCAAGGACCAATCCCTCAACGGCACCACTACATCGCTGTGGTTGTAGAGCTCGATAAATCGACCTTTGATGTCGTTGACCGGATCGGCCAGCTCGGAGATAAATACGGCGTCGGTCTCCAGGGTATAGGGCACTTGGGGACAAGGGTCTGCCTGTTGGGTCCAATCGGTGTAGCGCTCCATCACCAACACTTTTTTCTGATCGCGCACCCACCACAAGGCGCGCATAGTCCCCATCTGAGCGGGTACTGAATCCCGAAAATCAGCATAACCTGAGGTCCAGAACTCAGCCGTGCGCTCCTGGCAGTCGACCAAGGTCCGAAAGCTGTCCTCCCCTTCCAAGGCTAGGGGCATCTCCCTCCACTCGGGGGTCAAGGCCACCGAATCCAACACCACCCAACTGCCCAAGGATAGGGTGTCCAAAGCGCCCAAATGCGTGCGGACCAGAGGTGGAGACTCCTCGCCGCAGATCCGCCGCATTTTGGTGGACAAGACCCCCAAAGGGAGGCGGCCGAGGGCAGGGGAGCCAAAAACCGGCCAGGTGCTGCCTACCTGCAAAATACCTCGTTTGACTTCTAGGGATAAATCTTTGAGCTGCAAACGCCATATGCTGCCGGGTGGATAGCGCTGGAACAGGGAAAAACCCTCTATCTGTAGCACCCAGGCTTGACTAGGTGGGGCGACATAGGGCCCTGTGGAGCTTGGAGTGGACACATTTTGGGCGGCTGCGTTAAACGCCGCTTGGCGTTTGGTGGGTTGGAGGATGAGCTCGCCAAAGTATTGGCTTTGGCGATCTGAGGAGACCACAATGCCCTCGATCCAGATCGAGTCGCTGACAGCCACCACTCCATCACCAGCTAGAGCTGTCAATGCAGACCAGGGAGTCAAATTAGGGGCATCCTGAGCACAGTTCAAGGTAAAGTCAGGATACTGATGCGGAATACAAGCAGTCAGCAACAAAGCGGACAGGGAAATCGCTCCACCCCAAAAACCAGAAAAACGGAATAAATAGATCATCAGAATCGATAGGATAGGTTGAGAAAAAAGTTGCGGCGGGCGCCCAACCAATAGGAAGTGCCAAAGATGGGGCGCCCGCCTTTGAGGTCTTGAAGCTGAGCCGTATAAGTGCCCAAGCGCGAAGATTGAAATCCTCCCGTGAAATAATCGGTGTCCAACAGGTTGTTGACACTCAGGAAAATACTGAGGTAGTGGTTGTTTTTGAGCCAGGAT
>ERZ651770.423-NODE-423-length-20907-cov-6.010178_pt1 | contig 20907 bp, 14 predicted proteins | sample MGYA00514756_ERZ651770 | MGnify/ENA metagenome assembly ERZ651770
CGCTCGGCGAGCCAACGAAAGAAGGTTTTCACCGCAGAGAGAGATCGCGCTAAACTGCGGCTGCTCACTCCGCGGCCACGCTCATGTGCCATCCACGCGCGCATATCGCGTGTGGCGATGGCGGCCAGAGACGACAGCCCCTGCCGTCCGCCGCGATGTTGGGCCATGAAGGCGGTAAATCCAGCCACGTCGGTTGCGTAGGCGCTAAGGGTATTATCAGCCGCAGATTTTAAAGCGCGCTCGTGAGACAGCCAATGCTCCATGGCATCGCGAATAGCCGGTGATATCAAGGTGAGGTCAGGCCTCTGTGACATCATCGCCCCCTATGTCAGCCACCGGCGCAGGGCGCGTTCAAAGATTGTTGCAAAGAATGTCAACAAATCTGTTCCCTGGGCGGGGGAAAATTGCTCGGCATCCTTGGCGCCAAGGACCAAAAGTCCGGGCAGGGTGCCGGCGCCAAAATCCAGCTGCAAACAAGCCTCAGACCCCACAGGCCCGATGGCTTCAGGGTAGACAAAAACATCCGGCTTTGTGACCGTGCGCAGGGTCACCTTGGCTTCTAAGTTTTGGGACAGGTAATGGGAGACAAAGCCGATCGGGGCCGGTTTCACAACAGGGCCAAGCGGCGCAAGGTTGGGATCGGGACTTTGAGTCTGCGTTTCCAGAATCAAACAGGCATAGTCGATCCGCAAAATATCGACCATCTCTGCGCCAATCATGGTCAAGAACCCGCCAAAATCGGTCGGCTCCATGATTTTCAGCAAGGCGCGATGGATTTGCTGCGTGCCGGCGAGGTTGTCGTAAGCGGCCGCAATAACGGAGCGGTTGGTTTCTTCTAGCCGGCCCAATTGCGCTTCAAGCCGGTGCATGGCCACGCTGCGCAAGTCCACAATATTTTGACCCAAAGTCTCATCATGGGCCGTCAGTAATGCGCGCATCACCTCCGGGGCGTCTAGAACGATCCGTGGATTCTGGGTGATGATATCGCGCAAGATTTCTTCGGCCTGCGCTGCGGTTTGCGGTGTCATGGCTGTCCCATTCACTTATGCGATGGCGGTCCCCATTGCATGGAGACAGGCTTACCATAGGTTAGAGAATTTTCTGCCCTGTTTTTGCCCAATCTGACATAAATTGCTCCAAACCCTTGTCGGTCAAAGGGTGATTGGCCAGTGATTTGATCACATTTGGCGGCGCTGTTATCACATCTGCCCCAATCAAGGCCGATTGCGTGACATGGTTCACTGTGCGGATAGAAGCGGCCAAAATTTGTGTGTCGAAACCAAAGTTGTCATAAATTTGGCGGATATCTGCGATTAAATCCATACCGTCGATGTTCACATCATCCAGGCGGCCAATGAAGGGGCTGATGAAGGTGGCTCCAGCCTTGGCGGCCAAAAGTGCTTGGTTGGCGCTGAAGCAGAGGGTGACATTCACCATTTTGCCTTCACCCGACAAGGTCTTACAGGCTTTGAGCCCGTCCCAAGTCAGCGGCAGTTTGACGGTGATGTTCGGCGCAATTTCCGCCAGCTTACGCCCTTCGGCGATCATATCTTCCGCTTTGGTCGCAACCACTTCTGCGCTGACTGGACCGGAGACCAATTCGCAAATTTCGCGTGTAACTTCAATTATATCACGGCCAGATTTCAAGATCAAAGAGGGGTTGGTCGTCACCCCGTCGACCATGCCCAAATCGTTCAATTCGGCAATTGCGTCTATTTCAGCTGTATCAACAAAAAATTTCATGGCGTATGTCCTTGATAGGTTGGCCTTCGTTGGGGCAAGCTTTATCGGAGTTTTTAGGGTACTGAAAGCCCTGCTGTTAAGGAAATGCTGTGTCAGAGCCCCAATTCTTTCATCAAGGTGATTTGGTTGCCGTCTTAACCAGCCAACCGCTGGATCGGGTGCTGGATTATAAGGCGCCTGAAGGGGGATGCTGGCAGGGGGCCTTTGTTGAGGTGCCCTTGGGACCGCGCAAGGTCTTGGGTGTCGTCTGGCGGGCCGGCGCGGGGGATTATGACCACGCCAAGATCCGCTCGGTGATCCGCGTGCTTGATGTGGCGCCCATGCAACAGAGTATGGCAGAATTCCTGCGCCGGGTCTCGGAATATACGCTCACACCTGTGTCGAAAATGCTGCGCCTGGCCACGCGCGCGCCGGGCTTGGGAGATCCGCCCTCGATGCGGCAGGTTTACCGTTTGGGTGCACAGACCGAGGCCCGTATGACCGATGCGCGGCAAAAAGTGCTCGCGGTTTTGGAAGAATTTGCTGAGCTGAGTTTCACACTCAAGGAATTGTCCGATGCGGCAGGCGTCACCTCATCGGTGGTTAAAAGCCTGGTGAAACTTGGGGCGGTGGAGGAGCTGGCCACGCCGCAAGACATGCCCTTTGCGCATTTAAACCCAAGCTTGCCCGGCAAGAGCCTGTCAGAAGATCAGGCCGCAGCGGTTGCGCAATTGCAGGCAAATTCCGCGGGCTATCGCACGACGCTTTTGAAAGGTGTCACTGGATCGGGCAAAACGGAGGTCTATTTGGAGGCGGTGGCAAGCTGCCTCAACGAGGGGCGGCAGGCCTTGGTCTTGTTGCCTGAAATCGCTTTGACAGCAGAATTTTTGACCCGTGTTGAGGCCCGCTTTGGCGCACGCCCGGCGGAATGGCATTCGGGTGTGACCATGACAGAGCGGCGCCGCACTTGGAAAATGGTGGGGCAAGGTCATGCGCAAATGGTCGTGGGGGCCCGGTCGGCTTTGTTTCTACCCTTTCAAGATTTGGGGCTGATCGTTGTCGATGAGGAACACGACAGCAGCTACAAGCAAGAGGATGGCGTGCTGTATAATGCGCGCGACATGGCCGTGCTGCGCGCGTCTTTGGTTGGTGGGCAGGTGGTGCTGGCCAGCGCCACGCCCAGTCTCGAAAGTTGGGCCAATGTCGAGGCTGGCAAATATACGAAAATTGAACTGAAAAGCCGCTTTGGAGCGTCAGTTTTGCCTGAGATGATGGCGATTGATATGCGGCAAGAAACGCTGCCTGCAGATCGTTGGATATCCCCCCGCCTGCAAAAGATGGTTGAGGCGCGCATTCACGCAGGGGAGCAATCCTTGCTCTTCATCAATCGCCGCGGTTATGCGCCCATCACGCTCTGCCGGGCTTGTGGCAATCAAGTGGGTTGCGATCATTGCGATGCGCGGATGGTCGAGCATCGCTTTCTCAAGCGCCTAATGTGTCACCAATGTGGCGAAAGTAAACCAGTGCCAAAAATTTGCCCCAGTTGTGCGGCAGAAGACCGTTTGGCTGTGGTGGGGCCCGGTGTGGAGCGATTGGCCGAGGAGGCCACAGCGCTTTTCCCCGAGGCGAAAGTCGCGGTTCTCTCCTCTGATTTATTTGGCTCAGCGCGCGCATTGAAAAAGCAAATCGCCAAACTTGCCGCCGGGGAGGTAGATGTGATCATTGGCACGCAGCTGGTCGCCAAAGGGCATAACTTCCCAAAGTTAACCTTGGTTGGGGTGATTGACGCAGATTTAGGGCTTCAAGGTTCGGACCTGCGCGCCGCAGAACGAACCTTTCAGCTGATGCGTCAAGTGGCCGGTCGCGCCGGACGGTCCGACAAGCCGGGGGTGGCGGCCCTGCAAACCCATCAGCCAGAGCACCCGGTCATCCGCGCAATTCTGGATGGGGATGAAGAGGCCTTTTGGAGCGCCGAAGCGCAAGCCCGCGCGCAAGCCGGCGTGCCGCCTTATGGCCGCTTGGTCGGGGTTGTATTATCCTCACCCGATGCGCAGGAGGCCTTTGAGGTTGGGCAGGCCATGGCGCGCAATTGTCAGCCTTTGACACAGATCGGTGCACAGATTTTTGGACCGGCCCCAGCGCCAATTGCCCGCATCCGTGGGCGCCATAGGGTACGGCTCTTAATTAAGGCAGAAAAAAACGCCCCTATTCAAGCGGCTTTGACCGCTTGGACAGCCCTATTCAAGCTGCCAAATTCCCTCCGCTTGTCGATTGATATTGATCCGCAGAGTTTTTACTAACGCCTTGCTATTGCGCCGCAATGTCGCCCGGACCGGGATCGGCAAGGGCTACGATATCGAACATGATCCGGTTGAGCTCAAAGTCCTTTGGCGTATAGATGCGCGCTATTCCCATGGCCCGCAACTTCTGTGCATCCTCATCGGGAATAATCCCGCCGACGATCACCGGAATATGGGTCAGCTCGGCCGCGCGCAGCTTGGACATCAACTCTTGCATCAAGGGCATATGTGAGCCTGAGAGAATAGACAGGCCGATCACATGCACCGCGCCATCGCGCGCGGCTGTGATGATTTCGTCCGGCGTGAGTCGGATGCCTTCATAAGAAATCTCCATCCCGCAATCGCGCGCACGGGTGGCGATTTGTTCGGCTCCGTTGGAATGCCCATCCAGACCCGGTTTTCCCATCAAAAACGTCAGCTTGCGTCCCAGCCGATCACTGACTGCCGCGACTTGATCGCGAATCTCATCTAAACCTTCGGTACGATTGGACGGGGTGGCGCTGACGCCTGTGGGGCCTCTATATTGACCGAAGGCTTGGCGCAGCACATCGCCCCATTCGCCCGTGGTTACCCCGGCTTTTGCGGCGGCAATAGAGGGCGGCATAATATTGCTGCCATCGAGGGCGGCGGCGCGCAGATCCCGAAGGGCCTCGTTCACCGCCTGCGCATCTCGTGCCGCGCGCCAGCGGGTGAGCCGCGCGATTTGCTCGGCTTCGTTCTTGGGGTCCACTGTCATGATCGCATCGTCGCCTGCGGTGAGCGGGCTGGCTTCGCCGCTTTGATAAGCGTTGACCCCGACCACAGTCATATCCCCGCTCTCAATCTGACCAATGCGGGCCGCATTGGACTCGACCAAACGCGACTTCATATATTCGATCGCCTCCACGGCGCCGCCCATGGAATCGATCAACGCCAGCTCGGCCCGTGCGCCCTCCTTGAGGGATGCGACTTTGCGCTCAACGGCGGGGTTTTCGTCAAACAGATCCTCATATTCCAAAAGATCGGTTTCAAAGGCCATAATTTGTTGCATCCGTAGAGACCACTGCTGATCCCAAGGGCGCGGCAGGCCCAAGGCCTCATTCCAAGCGGGCAATTGCACAGCGCGGGCGCGGGCTTTTTTGGACAGGGTGACCGCCAGCATTTCAATCAAGATGCGATAGACGTTGTTTTCGGGTTGTTGTTCGGTCAGACCCAAAGAATTGACCTGCACGCCATAGCGGAAACGCCGCATCTTCGGATCACTCACCCCGTAACGGTCGCGGCAGATCTCGTCCCAAAGATCAACAAAAGCCCGCATTTTACACATTTCAGTGACAAAACGGATGCCGGCGTTCACGAAAAAGCTGATCCGCCCAACCATTTGGCCAAAATGTTCTTCGGGTACTTTGCCTTTGAGGTCATCCAAAACCGCAGTCGCAGTGGCGAGGGCAAAGGCCAGTTCTTGCTCCGGTGTCGCGCCGGCCTCTTGCAGGTGGTAAGAGCAGACGTTCATCGGGTTCCATTTGGGCAGATGTGCGCGCGTGTAGGCGGCGATGTCGGTGATCATCCGCAAGGAGGGTTTGGGCGGGCAAATATAGGTGCCTCGGCTCAAATATTCCTTAATTATATCGTTTTGCACTGTGCCTTGTAGCGCGCTGATATCGGCGCCTTGCTCATCGGCTGCGGCGATATAGAGCGCCAGCAGCCAAGGCGCTGTGGCATTGATGGTCATTGAGGTGTTCATCTGATCGAGGGGGATGTCGGCAAAGAGCGTGCGCATATCCCCCAAATGGCTGACGGGGACGCCCACTTTGCCCACTTCGCCGCGCGCCAAAATATGATCGCTGTCATAGCCCGTTTGTGTCGGCAGATCAAAGGCCACGGACAGGCCCGTTTGCCCTTTGGCGAGATTGGAGCGATAGAGCGCATTAGAAGCCTCGGCCGTAGAATGGCCTGCATATGTTCGAAACAACCAGGGACGATCTTTTTGCACTTGGGTCATAACGGGCCTCTCTTTCTTGTGTGCGAAATATAATTGCGCATTAGAACTTAATGGCGGAATAATCCCACCCTGTCAATTCGCTGCAACGCGGCAATTTTGCCATCTGGCGCATATCTGCCATTTCAGGCAGATTGGCCGGATGTTTGAGACAATTGAGCTTCCGATGTGGTTTGTAGTGATCGCGGCGATTTTCGCTGCGATTGCCGCTTTGGAGCGTGCTTTGATCCCCTCTGTACGGTGGTTTTTCCGGCGCAGAATGGAGCGGGTGGTCAGCCAATTAAACGCGCGGCTGGACCGTCCGATTGAACCGTTCAAATTGGCCCGGCGCCATGATATGATTCAAAGATTGCTCTATCATCCCGATGTGATGCAGGCGGTCAATGATCACGCCCGCAAGGAGGGCATCCCTGAAAATGTCGCTTTTCAAGAGGCGCAGAAATACGCGCGAGAGATCGTGCCGTCCTTCAGTGCGACGGTCTATTTCACCGTCGCCAGCACCATTGCCCGCTTTCTCAGCGAGACGCTCTATAGGGTGCGCATTGGCCGTTTTGAGGATGTTTTGAGCGGTTTGGATCCTAAGGCAACTGTGGTGTTTGTCATGAACCATCGCTCAAATATGGATTATGTTCTGGTGACTTATCTGGCCTCAAAACGCTCTGCATTGTCTTATGCGGTGGGCGAATGGGCACGGATCTGGCCGATTAGCCTACTCATTCGCGCGATGGGTGCGTTTTTTATTCGCCGCAAATCGCGTGGGTTGCTTTATCGGCGGGTTCTGGCCCGCTATGTCCAGATGGCGACGCAGGGCGGCGTGACACAAGCGGTGTTTCCAGAGGGTGGCCTGTCCTTGGATGGGCGTTTGGCACCGCCGCGGATGGGGTTTCTGAATTATGTCATCGCTGGGTGGGAACCAAAGGGCCGAGATGTCATATTCGTGCCAGTCTCGATCAATTACGATCGGGTCTTGGAGGATTACATTCTTCTCGCGGCTGGCAAGACCGGAGAAAGGCGTTTTGGTGCCAATATTTCCGCCATCGCGCGTTTTTTGGCACAGCAGTTTTGGTTGTGGTTGACGGGCCGCTATCGGCGCTTTGGTTATGCGGCTGTTCATTTTGGCGCGCCGGTGAGCCTGTCGGCGTTTCACAAACAGACGGGGGGGATCTCTTCTGCTGTTCTGGCGCGCGAGATCATGGCGCAGGTGGAGGCCGGCATTCCTGTCCTGCCTGTTCCTCTAATCTCATTGATATTAATTCATAAAGCGCCACTGCGGGCGCTGGAGCTTACTGCCGCATTTGTGGAGGTCATGCAGGCAGTTGAGCCGGAGTATTTGCAAGCCACTCCAGAGGCCTGGGCCGAGGCGGCGGAAGCGGGCGTTTTAAATTTGATGCAGCGCAAGCTGATTGTGCAGGATGGGGGGCGTTATGTCATTACTGAGAAGGGCAAATCTGTGCTCCCCTATTATGCCGCCAGCCTGTCCCATATATCAGAAAAATTACGTGAGTAATTAAATTACAAATTAATACGAAAATTGGTTGCAATATTACGTGATGGATTTTATCCATTGAAGTGCAGGTTGATTCTGCATCGCAGCAATATCGTAAGGGGCCTCTCATGCCATTGGATTCAAACTCACCCTTGACCGCCTATACCGCGGAGAAAAAAGACCTCTATGACATGGGCGAAATGCCGCCCTTGGGTCATGTGCCGAAACAAATGTATGGCTGGGCCATTCGCAAAGAGCGTCATGGCGAGCCAGATACGGCCATGTTGCAAGAGGTTTTGGACGTGCCTGAATTGGACAATTACGACGTTTTGGTCTTGGTGATGGCGGCCGGTATTAACTATAATGGAGTTTGGGCCGCTTTGGGCGTGCCAATCAGCCCCTTTGATGGCCATAAGCAACCCTATCACATCGCGGGGTCTGACGCGTCGGGCATCGTCTGGGCTGTGGGCTCAAAAGTGACCCGTTGGAAACTGGGCGATGAGGTCGTGATCCATTGCAATCAAGATGATGGGGATGACGAGGAATGCAATGGCGGTGATCCGATGTATTCGACCTCACAGCGCATTTGGGGCTATGAAACCCCCGATGGCTCGTTCAGCCAGTTTACCCGGGTTCAAAGCCAACAATTGATGCCGCGTCCGAAGCATCAAACCTGGGAAGAAAGCGCCTGCTACACGCTGACCCTGGCCACGGCCTACCGAATGCTCTTTGGCCATGCACCACATGAGCTGAAACCGGGGCAAAACGTATTGATCTGGGGTGCATCGGGCGGGCTGGGCTCTTATGCCGTGCAGCTGGCCAATGTGGTTGGTGCCAATGCGATTGGTGTCATCAGTGACGAAAGCAAACGTGATTTTGTCATGGGGCTCGGCGCAAAAGGCGTGATCAACCGCCGCGATTTCAATTGCTGGGGACAAATGCCCACGGTCAACACCCCTGAATACGCCACTTGGTTTAAAGAGGCCCGCAAGTTCGGCGCCGCGATTTGGGAGATCACAGGCAAGGGAAACAACCCCGACCTGGTGTTTGAGCATCCTGGCGAAAGCACCTTTCCTGTCTCAACCTTCGTGTGCAAAAAAGGCGGTATGGTGGTGATCTGTGCTGGCACGACCGGTTACAATTTGACCCTGGATGTGCGCTATATGTGGATGCATCAAAAGCGCCTTCAAGGCTCTCATTTTGCCAACCTTAAGCAGGCGGCTGCGGCCAATCGCTTGATGTGTGAAGACAAGCTTAACCCTTGCTTGTCTGAAACCTTTGATTGGAACGATCTGCCGGAAGCGCATATGAAAATGCGCCGCAATGAGCATCTGCCGGGCAATATGTCCGTATTGGTGCAAGCGCCCCGCCGCGGGCTGCGGACGATTGAAGAGACCCTTGCGGTTGCGTGGTAAAAGATCCGCCGGGGGCAATTAATTTGCTCCCGGCATCCGAGTGCGCGCAATAGCTCTGGCCCCATGGCAAGCCATTGGCTAAACAAAGGCATGTCACAGACGCCAATTTCCTATTCCGAAGATCAGGCCCAGGCCTATGATACCATCAGTGAGATTCTGCGCTCTGCGGGCGTGGATCTGGCCAATGGGATCGTGACCCCGCCGCGCGAGGGCAAAGACAATATCGCCGCTGTCATTGGCAAGGCGGGATCTGGCAAAACCTTGCTTTTGGCCCAGCTGTATCATGCGTTGAAAGATGCGGGGCTGAACATCGTGTCGGGAGACTATGAGCCCCGCGCGCGCAAAGACCGCCGGACCTTGGCGATTTTGGCCCCCACCAACAAAGCTGCGAGCGTATTGCGCAATAGAGGTGTACCCGCGACGACCATCCATCGCATTCTCTATACGCCGATGTATGATCCCGAGTATGAGAAAATCGCAGAGTGGCTCGGTGGCAACGGCGACCGGCCAGAGGTTGAGGGGGTCAGTGACCTCGCATTGGATCGAGCCTTGAGTTTCTTTACCTCCAATGCGTCTATTCCGGGCGCTTTGGCAGCGGCGGGGCTGCGGGGGTCTGACTTTATTACCGGATGGAAGCGCCGCGAGGAGCCTTTGGACGTGGGCTTTGTCGATGAGAGCTCCATGCTCGATGCGCAGCAATTGGAAGATCTCAAAGAGATTTTCCCCACATTGATTCTGTTTGGCGACCCGGCGCAATTGGCGCCTGTGAACCAATCGGGGGCGATGGTGTTTGACGCTTTGCCTGAGGAGCGCCGCTTGGTGCTCAGCCGCGTCCATCGCCAGACGCAAGACAATCCGATCTTAGATCTGGCCCATGCTTTGGGCGATGCTTCTTTGCAGTTTTCTGATTTTGAACAGATGGTGCGGGACGCGTCGATGCGCGATGATCGGGTGGTGATCGGTCAAAGGGTTGAGTCTGACCTCATGGCGCGCTCGCCTGTTCTGGTGTGGCGCAACGTGACACGGATCAAGCTCATTCAAGCCTTCCGCGGCGCCTATCAAGCCCCGATGGAGGAGCTCTTGCCGGGTGAGCCATTGATCTGTGATGGTATTGAGCTTCCTTTAAAGCACCGCAAAAAGCGGTTGGATTTGGAGGCGCGGGGTCTGATCAAAGGGGCGCAGGTGGTCTATCTTGGGCCGGGCCGCAAACCGGGATTTTCGCGCCTGCATGTCATCGGTGCCGAGCAACCGCAGTTGAGCGCCGCCAGCATCGTCAAGATTGAAATGCCCGATGAGGAAGAACCCTTTATTCCCTTTGCCGCCCGCATGGGCGCCACCTTTCTGCATGGGGCAGCGGTGACCATTCATAAGGCCCAGGGCTCGCAGTGGGATACGGTCCAGGTGTTTGCGCCAGATATTTTTGTGGCCGCCCGCATGAACCGAACAGAGGCGGGCACGCAGCTTTGGAAACGGTTGGCCTATGTGGCGATCACCCGAGCAGAGAACCGGCTCATATGGGTTGTGCGCAACTGGCTGGCGCGTCCAAGTGGGGCTCTGGCGATTGATGATTTGACCGAAGCGGTGCCGAGTTTTGAACTGACGATGGAGCCGATTGAGGATCAAAAAGACGGTGCATTCTGAAGCAAGACGTGGCGGGCCCACCAGAACAACCGTGTTGGTACTGAATTCCCGAGGACCTGTATGTACAGGTGGGCGCCAGGTAAAAGAACCAGGGTTCAATCAGAGCCAGCTCCCTCGGATTGCGTATGGCCACTGGAATTTGACCGCTTTCGAGAAGGGCAGAACCCGCCGCTGTTTGAGATAGGCCTTTGCACGAACTTGTGCAAGGGCTCACTCGAGAATCGGTGCCCCGCCTGCTTGGGTAAACCGGGCGATCATTGCCTCCACGCGGCCAACCCGCTCCTGAGCACCAGGCGGGGCGGTAAAGTCGTGCAAGATTGCCTGCCATTTCGCTGTGGCCCGGGCTTCGGCGGTCAATGCGCCATTCTTTTGCCAAGTGCCAAAATTTGACAGATCCGCATTAATAGGCTCCAGAAAAGCTGTGCTATAATTGTTTAATGTTTGATCTGTTTCGAAAAAATGTCCGCCGGGTGCTACTTGCTCGATGGCGTCAAGCCCGATGGCGGCTGCGTCTGCGGCCACAGGTTTGCACAGATGGGCAATGGCTTGCAGCGCTTCGATGTCCTGGATGAATTTCTCAAAACCAAAGGTCAGCCCGCCTTCAAGCCAGCCTGCCGCATGGATGACCATGGTCGCATTGGCTTGAAGACAGCCCCAGAGCGACATGACGGTTTCATGGGTGGCTTGCATATCATTGGTGTTGGCGGCCGCCCCAGCAGCTGAACGCCAAGGCAGGCCGATGTGACGGGCCAATTGTCCCGAGCCGATCGACATTTGAATATGTTCCGGCGTGCCAAAACTCGGCGCTCCCGATTTCATATCCACGTTCGAGCCAAAGCCGCCATACATCACCGGAGCGCCCGGTTTTGCGAGTTGATTGAGCGTAATGGCGGCCAAAGCCTCGGCATGTTGCAAGGTCAAAGCCCCGGCGATTGTAATCGGAGCCATAGCCCCTGCCAAACAAAACGGCGTGACAATGCACATTTGACCGGCGCGGGCGAAGTCGATCAAAGCCTGCGCCATGGGCTTGTCCAACATGCGCGGCGAGTTGGTATTGATGACCGTGGAGCAATAGGGCGCATCGCTAAATTCAGCAGCGCTGAGACCCAGGGCGGTTTGGATGATCTCAAAGCATTCCTGTACCTGCTGCCGGCCCCGACCATAGACGGTCACGGCCTTATCTCCCAACCCCATTTGCGTTTGCATCATCGCGTAGTGGCGCAAATGCACTGGAATGTCTTGCGGTTCGGGCGCAGGGGTGAGCTTGTGGATGACGTCGAAGCTCTGCATTAAGCGCACGGCATCTTGATAGCTCGCCAGATCACCAGGCCTGCGGCCTCGGATGGCGTCGCTGACATTGGGGCAACCGCCGCCGGGGGTAAAGATCAACTGTCCCGGCGCGACCGGCAGATTGCGTGCAGGGTTGGGCGCGTGCAGGGTGAAGGACTGTGGCGCAGAAGCCAGCGCAGCCTCCACCATATCCGAGCCGATCCGCAGCATGTCCCCAGATACGGCCGCGCCATGTTTGGCGAAAAGCTCAATCGCTTCGGGCAAAAGAACTTTTATTCCAAGGTTTTGCAAGACGTCCAAGGCCGCCTGATGGATGGCCTCCACGCGATCTTGCGAGAAAATACTTTGTGGCTCAAAAGGATGGCGTAGGACCGACCAACTGTGCGTCGAATCGGCCGCTTGTCTGGTTTTGCGGCGTCTCATGGCCGTCACGATAACCGCGTTTGGGCCGCGCGCAATAGGCAGCTTGCCCTTGCGCCGCTTACCCATTCGTCCATAAATGGCGCATGGATGAAAGCAATCTTTCAAATCTGATGCCGGGCCAGCTTTTGGCGCGGGGCGTTTGTCGCCATTTGCTGAGCTATGATTTTGTTTCAGTCGAAGAATTGGTGCCAACACCAGGTCGCCGCGTGGATGTAATGGCGCTGGGACCCAAGGGAGAGATATGGATTATCGAATGCAAATCTTCCCGCGCAGATTTTCAATCCGACCATAAATGGCAAGACTATTTACAGTGGTGTGACAGGTATTTTTGGGCGGTCGACCAAGAGTTTCCCAGTGAAATATTGCCCGGTGACACGGGGCTGATTATGGCCGATGCCTATGATGCGGCGATCCTGCGCATGGGGCCGGAGCATAGGTTGGCACCCGCCCGGCGCAAAGTCATGATCCAAAAATTCGCCCGCCATGCCGCAAGACGGGCACAGGCCAGTCGCGACCCCGGCGTGGCGCGCTTTAACGGTTCGTCGTGACGGATATCGTGGCTATTTTGCCACCGCTGCCGCTGCCCGGGCCGCGGCCATTATTTCTTCTGCAATATCATTGGCTTCGTCAATTTCAAAGTCCATCGGGATTTCAGCATCGCCGGCAGTGACGAAGATCCGTACCATGCCTTGATCCGTGGGGCCAATTTGCAAATTGGCTTCGATGTCTTTTTCTGTGTTGATGCCCATGGGTGTGCCTTTCGCTCTATGTCCTTGGGGTAAGGGGCTTTTGAGATATGATCAAGGGTCTTTCCGGCGGCTTTCACGCAGGTTCAAGCCTCCGCTCGGGTCCGCAGGTGCATTTTCTTGCATTTTGCTCGGCCGATGGCGTTTATTGCACACGCGAGCCCTTGCATTCACGCAGCAGCCCCGCTAAATCGCTCTGAGTGCCGCCTTAGCTCAGTTGGTTAGAGCGCCTGATTGTGGATCAGGAGGTCCCTGGTTCGAGACCAGGAGGTGGTACCATTTATAATAATTTTATAATTTTAAATCAAACGCATAGTAAGTACATTGTAATTTTATAGACCTTTTTATGTAGCCTTGGCTTAGCTTGTTTCGCTATTTAAGCGTAGTATGTACCCACTAACGTGCCATCAGCCCAATAAATTTTATATAGCCGCTTGTTGCGCTTAATCTTCCTCTCTAGCTTATATAACCTGGTTTTGTGATTATGCATTTGAATTCTCCAGCACCTGAAGCCTTTGTTCTATCTCAGTCAATTCAAGAGTGCGTCTATAGCTATCAATCAATCCCATAACCCTTGTCCCTTCGATCGGTGTAAGGCTTCCATCGCTTGCTGCACTTAAAACGCTTCCTGCGGCCTGTGAGGCGTCCATGGCGTCGCGCATCTTGGGTAGGGGGAAGACAACTGGCTTATCTTTCATCGGGGGTGCTATGCGGTCCATACAAAGCCTCAGGGCAATGCTATCACCGTCAAGTGCTTTAGATATGGCTGTTTGGGTTAATGCTTCAGCTTGCCCCTCTAGTAGGCTGTCAATTGCAATGGTGGCTTTATTGCGGGAACCCTTGGGGCGCCCTGCGTTCCCATCTGAGAACTTACCATCCGTATTCTTACCGTTATTTATGTGTTATTGTATAACACATATTAACCGGACTTGGTAGCTTATAAGAGTGGGTGCATCACTAACTTTCTCGAGCCTCGGCGCTTAACTATGGCCGCTGTTAAGCGTAATCCAGCTCCATTCACGCCTCACGGCCACTCAGGTCCGCTAAAGGCGTAACAGGGGCAAGGTGTGTGGTTAGGTTGGGTGTGTGAGGCCGCAGGAACGCCATCGCTACCCACGCACCAATTTCAAGCTGAACCGTGCCGCTGCTCTCGCTGAGTGGCGTCAATTATTGAGCGCATAGATTTAGGTGGTGCCGGCAATCTGATGCGAGTTCTGATTGGTTTGACAGCTCCTTCCTTAGGCTGGCAGGTGGATATTATGCGCTGCACGCAACTTTGCGTCGAGCGTAGGATCAAAACGCGCATCAGATCGTTTGCTCAAGATTGCCTCTTTGCGCTGTGTTGCCTTGATCAGCAGATTTGGCTTGTCCAATTCGGCCCATTCCTTTGGTGACGTCCGGTCGCCCAATGCGGGATAGACGAAGTCTGATTGCATCCGGCTGAGCGTTTGATCCGTCCCGAGATAATGGCCGGGGCCACCGACACAAACCTGTTCGATTTGATCCAAGGCGAGTGTGTCGTCATTGACTTCAATACCACGAACGCAACGCAGGGCTTGACCAATAATATCATCGCTCAGAATGAGGCTTTCGTGACAGAACCCCAATAGCGACGCATGCATGCCGGCAGCTTCATAGACCATGTTCAAGCCAGAAAGGCCTGCCATCACATTGGAACACATCTGTTCCCAACCCGCCTGCATGTCGGGCATTTTGGAATCTGATGCACCAGCAGGGGCGCCACCGGGCAGCCCATAGAATTTGTGCATCTGGGCGCAGCCTGCGGTCAACAAAGCTTGCTCTCCGGATCCGACCGACATTGCACCCGTGCGCAGGTCAAGGCCAAAAGGCCAAGTGCCAAAGATAGTAGGATGCCCCGGCGCGATGGCATTAACATAGACGAGGCCAGCAAGACATTCAGCTGTCGCCTGCGTGATTGCACCGGCAATGGTTGACGGGGCCGTCGCCCCTGCCATGCCTGCAGACAGAAGCAGCACAGGCATGCCGCCGTGAATGCAAGCCTCCATGACCTCACAGCTTTCGGTCGCGAATTTCATTGGTGGCACGACGAAGCAGTTGGAATTTGATACAAAGGGGCGTTCGCGGTAATTCGCCTCACCACCTGCGATTTCATAGAGCATTTCGAACGCGCCTGCGACGAATGCTGGTTCTGTGAATGAAACACCCACGTGCTTGGTCGTGCCTGACGTACATGCGTAAATCGAATTCAGATCCATTTCGTAATTGTCAGGAATGTCGCGGCAAATCATCGGGCGTTGTAAAAAATGCACATTGTCGAGTTTGTCGACGATTCGCGCAGCGTCGTGCAAATCCTGAACTGTACACTCACGGTAGTCATTGCCATGTACATCTACAATATGCACGGCTGCGCCGGCAGTCCCATAGTGAACGCGGTGACCCGAAAGCAAGAGATCGTTTTTGCCATCCCGGCTATATAGCGTTACTTCGCTGCCGGCTTTGGCTAACATGTCTTCGACCAATGCCCGCGGGAAACGGATACGCCCATCGTCACCCTGAATTGCGCCCGCTTTTGTCAGTATTTCGACACCTGACGGCGGCGCATCGGCAAGCCCTATGCGCTCAAGCGCAACAAGTGCCGCATTGTGGATTTTCTGGACGTCAATATCTGAAAGCGGTTTGTAAGTCCCACCTTCCATGCCAGCCCGTATAGGGCGCATATCTTCTGCAAGCGGTGCGGCACGAAGCGCTTGGCGCGCAGAACGACCGCCTGAGCGGCGAGGGCTATTTGAAGACATTTTTTAGATCTCTTTTGTTGGGGCATCTCCTGCGGTCAAGCAGAAAACTGATACACAATTTCGGAAAAGGCATTTTCACCAAAGCCATAGGCGAACTTTAGACCGTCAGCACCCGCGCGAACGGCATGTTCGACGTTTGCCGGGATGAAGACTGCCGCCCCCGGTGCAATTTGGTGGGGTTGTCCATCCATCGTGACGACGCCAGATCCCGAGAGACAGAAATAGAATTCTGGGGGGGCATGACGGTGCAGATGCAAAATGCCATTTGCGGGAAACGTCGCGACGCCCAGAACCAAACCGTTTGACGGAGTCTTGTCGCCCGAGATGAGCGTTTGCCATGTTACATTCCCGAAAGCGGGATCAAACCCCCCCTCAATCGGTTGATCGTTCAATGCTGCGACAAATGCAGTCGGGGTATCGTTGGCAGCTTCTGGTACGAATGGTGTATCGTCAAGAATATCATTCAATGAGGATAGGGGCATGAGGGTTTTCCCGAAGATAGATGTTGACCTTGTTAACTTCGATATTCATCACTTGCGTAGAAAATAAAAACGACTAAATATGTAATCTATAGGCAAATAAATTTGGTGATAGATCGTGCTGGGAAAACACATCAACCTCACATGGCTTCGCACGTTTGAAGCCGCAGCCCGGCATTTGAATTTTACCGAAACAGCGGCGGAACTTGGACTGACTCAAACGGCGGTTAGCCTTCATATAAGGTCGCTGGAGAGTCGGTTGGGCAATCGCTTGTTTCATAGACGTGCGCGGCATCTTTCCCTTACAGAAATTGGTCAGGCCTATGTGCCGACGGTTAGGCAATCTTTGTCAGACATCAGCCTCACCACAGCCAGTCTTTTTGGCACGACGACTAGCCGCATGGTCACTCTGAAAGCGCCCATATCGACATGCGCCCTCTGGCTGGCCCCGCGGCTCCCCAAATTCAGAGCAGTGCATCCCGATATTGAGCTGCGCTTGGTGTCCTATATCTGGACGGATACTACAGGGTTTGATGACGTTGATGTTGAGTTGCGTGTTGGACGCGGAGATTGGAAAGATGCCGCTTCAGAGAAGCTATCGGATGAAACCATTGTGCCGATATGTGGCGTTGGTTTGAACAGTGGAGCCAGCAAAATCCAGGGAATCCTGACAGGGCCGCTGATTCACGTTCTGGGGCAGGAAGCCGATTGGGGTCGGTATTTTGCTGCGCAGGACATTGCTATGCCGCCGGGGATTTCAGGGTACTTCGTCGATACGATGACAGCAGCAATTGAACTGGCTGCAACAGGCGGTGGATACGCTGTGGTTATGACTCGGTTGGTCGAAATGGCGAACGCAACCAACGAAAGGGTTTCCGTGGTGGGTGGAGAAGTCTCAATCCCGAATGGCTACTACCTGATGCGACCACGCTCACAACGTTCCAAACGACCCGAGGTGCTGCTGTTTGAGGATTGGCTGTTCAAAGAATTTTCAGACGAAAGTTGAACCATTGATGTTGTCAGACAAACTTGACGGTTTCGCGGTTGATCCCTATTTTTGGTAAATGACAACATGTTCTCCCTTCAAATACTTCAAGACTTCACCTGAAATCATCCGATTGGCAGTGATGTATTACAATGGCTTTGTCAGAGTAAACTTGCTTGAAGCGGGCAGGGCTAATTTGTAACCATGCCGAATGACAAAACACTCCCCATTTTGCTACTATAAAACCAGCCCTGAAGTTACTCCTCTCAGCTACTCTTGTCCGCTAAAGGCGCAATAGGGGCTGGGGGTGAAGTTATGTTGGGTGTGTGGGAGCCGCAGGAACGCCATCTCTACACACGCATCAATTTCAAGCTGAACCGTGCCGCGGCTCTCGCCGAGTGGCGTCAAGTATTGAGCGGATAGATTTAGGTGGTGCCGGCAATCTGATGCGAGTTCTGATTGGTTTGACAGCTCCTTCCTTAGGCTGGCAGGTGGATATTATGCGCTGCACGCAACTTTGCGTCGAGCGTAGGATCAAAACGCGCATCAGATCGTTTGCTCAAGATTGCCTCTTTGCGCTGTGTTGCCTTGATCAGCAGATTTGGCTTGTCCAATTCGGCCCATTCCTTTGGTGACGTCCGGTCGCCCAATGCGGGATAGACGAAGTCTGATTGCATCCGGCTGAGCGTTTGATCCGTCCCGAGATAATGGCCGGGGCCACCGACACAAACCTGTTCGATTTGATCCAAGGCGAGTGTGTCGTCATTGACTTCAATACCACGAACGCAACGCAGGGCTTGACCAATAATATCATCGCTCAGAATGAGGCTTTCGTGACAGAACCCCAATAGCGACGCATGCATGCCGGCAGCTTCATAGACCATGTTCAAGCCAGAAAGGCCTGCCATCACATTGGAACACATCTGTTCCCAACCCGCCTGCATGTCGGGCATTTTGGAATCTGATGCACCAGCAGGGGCGCCACCGGGCAGCCCATAGAATTTGTGCATCTGGGCGCAGCCTGCGGTCAACAAAGCTTGCTCTCCGGATCCGACCGACATTGCACCCGTGCGCAGGTCAAGGCCAAAAGGCCAAGTGCCAAAGATAGTAGGATGCCCCGGCGCGATGGCATTAACATAGACGAGGCCAGCAAGACATTCAGCTGTCGCCTGCGTGATTGCACCGGCAATGGTTGACGGGGCCGTCGCCCCTGCCATGCCTGCAGACAGAAGCAGCACAGGCATGCCGCCGTGAATGCAAGCCTCCATGACCTCACAGCTTTCGGTCGCGAATTTCATTGGTGGCACGACGAAGCAGTTGGAATTTGATACAAAGGGGCGTTCGCGGTAATTCGCCTCACCACCTGCGATTTCATAGAGCATTTCGAACGCGCCTGCGACGAATGCTGGTTCTGTGAATGAAACACCCACGTGCTTGGTCGTGCCTGACGTACATGCGTAAATCGAATTCAGATCCATTTCGTAATTGTCAGGAATGTCGCGGCAAATCATCGGGCGTTGTAAAAAATGCACATTGTCGAGTTTGTCGACGATTCGCGCAGCGTCGTGCAAATCCTGAACTGTACACTCACGGTAGTCATTGCCATGTACATCTACAATATGCACGGCTGCGCCGGCAGTCCCATAGTGAACGCGGTGACCCGAAAGCAAGAGATCGTTTTTGCCATCCCGGCTATATAGCGTTACTTCGCTGCCGGCTTTGGCTAACATGTCTTCGACCAATGCCCGCGGGAAACGGATACGCCCATCGTCACCCTGAATTGCGCCCGCTTTTGTCAGTATTTCGACACCTGACGGCGGCGCATCGGCAAGCCCTATGCGCTCAAGCGCAACAAGTGCCGCATTGTGGATTTTCTGGACGTCAATATCTGAAAGCGGTTTGTAAGTCCCACCTTCCATGCCAGCCCGTATAGGGCGCATATCTTCTGCAAGCGGTGCGGCACGAAGCGCTTGGCGCGCAGAACGACCGCCTGAGCGGCGAGGGCTATTTGAAGACATTTTTTAGATCTCTTTTGTTGGGGCATCTCCTGCGGTCAAGCAGAAAACTGATACACAATTTCGGAAAAGGCATTTTCACCAAAGCCATAGGCGAACTTTAGACCGTCAGCACCCGCGCGAACGGCATGTTCGACGTTTGCCGGGATGAAGACTGCCGCCCCCGGTGCAATTTGGTGGGGTTGTCCATCCATCGTGACGACGCCAGATCCCGAGAGACAGAAATAGAATTCTGGGGGGGCATGACGGTGCAGATGCAAAATGCCATTTGCGGGAAACGTCGCGACGCCCAGAACCAAACCGTTTGACGGAGTCTTGTCGCCCGAGATGAGCGTTTGCCATGTTACATTCCCGAAAGCGGGATCAAACCCCCCCTCAATCGGTTGATCGTTCAATGCTGCGACAAATGCAGTCGGGGTATCGTTGGCAGCTTCTGGTACGAATGGTGTATCGTCAAGAATATCATTCAATGAGGATAGGGGCATGAGGGTTTTCCCGAAGATAGATGTTGACCTTGTTAACTTCGATATTCATCACTTGCGTAGAAAATAAAAACGACTAAATATGTAATCTATAGGCAAATAAATTTGGTGATAGATCGTGCTGGGAAAACACATCAACCTCACATGGCTTCGCACGTTTGAAGCCGCAGCCCGGCATTTGAATTTTACCGAAACAGCGGCGGAACTTGGACTGACTCAAACGGCGGTTAGCCTTCATATAAGGTCGCTGGAGAGTCGGTTGGGCAATCGCTTGTTTCATAGACGTGCGCGGCATCTTTCCCTTACAGAAATTGGTCAGGCCTATGTGCCGACGGTTAGGCAATCTTTGTCAGACATCAGCCTCACCACAGCCAGTCTTTTTGGCACGACGACTAGCCGCATGGTCACTCTGAAAGCGCCCATATCGACATGCGCCCTCTGGCTGGCCCCGCGGCTCCCCAAATTCAGAGCAGTGCATCCCGATATTGAGCTGCGCTTGGTGTCCTATATCTGGACGGATACTACAGGGTTTGATGACGTTGATGTTGAGTTGCGTGTTGGACGCGGAGATTGGAAAGATGCCGCTTCAGAGAAGCTATCGGATGAAACCATTGTGCCGATATGTGGCGTTGGTTTGAACAGTGGAGCCAGCAAAATCCAGGGAATCCTGACAGGGCCGCTGATTCACGTTCTGGGGCAGGAAGCCGATTGGGGTCGGTATTTTGCTGCGCAGGACATTGCTATGCCGCCGGGGATTTCAGGGTACTTCGTCGATACGATGACAGCAGCAATTGAACTGGCTGCAACAGGCGGTGGATACGCTGTGGTTATGACTCGGTTGGTCGAAATGGCGAACGCAACCAACGAAAGGGTTTCCGTGGTGGGTGGAGAAGTCTCAATCCCGAATGGCTACTACCTGATGCGACCACGCTCACAACGTTCCAAACGACCCGAGGTGCTGCTGTTTGAGGATTGGCTGTTCAAAGAATTTTCAGACGAAAGTTGAACCATTGATGTTGTCAGACAAACTTGACGGTTTCGCGGTTGATCCCTATTTTTGGTAAATGACAACATGTTCTCCCTTCAAATACTTCAAGACTTCACCTGAAATCATCCGATTGGCAGTGATGTATTACATACGTTATCCATTGAGTTTTCGTCAGGTGGA
>ERZ651770.440-NODE-440-length-20278-cov-4.525024_pt1 | contig 20278 bp, 12 predicted proteins | sample MGYA00514756_ERZ651770 | MGnify/ENA metagenome assembly ERZ651770
TAGGATTGAGTCCTGAGGTATTGACTAAAGAAGTGATCCAAGATCGATTGGCCAATAATTTTGAGCTCTCCAAAAATAGCCGCCAAGTAAAACAATTGTTTTTTTATGGAGCTGGTTGTGGAACAGCTAGAATGAAAACCTTTTTAGGAGATATTTTTCAGTCCTTTTTTCCCAATGCCCAGATCAATGTAAAAGAGGATACCTACGCAGCCATTCACGCAACTACCAATTTAGAAGAACAAGCCATTGTTTGTATTTTAGGTACAGGATCTAACTGCAGTTATTACGATGGACATCAGGTATTCCAGAAAGTTGCCTCGTTGGGGTATATCATGATGGATGACGGTAGTGGCAATTATTTTGGTCGCAAACTGATTCGCGATTACTACTTCCACAAAATGCCACAGGATTTGGGCATACGCTTTGCCAAGGAGTACAACCTAGAAGCGGATAACATCAAGGATAACTTGTATAAACAGCCTAACCCGAATACTTATTTAGCCACATTTGCCCGTTTTATTGTGGAGAACAAAGAGCATTCGTATTGCAAAGGAGTGATTGAAAAAGGGCTTCAGCAGTTTATCAACAATTACATCATGCAGTTTGAACTGGCCACCAAGGTTAAAGTGAATTTTGTGGGCAGTATTGCCTTCTATCTGCAGGATGAACTTAGAGCCGCCCTTGAACGCAATGACCTAAGGGCTGGAGTAATCGTGCAAAGACCTATTGATGGTCTAGTCGATTTTCATAAAAAAACCATCTAAGCGTTTAGGCGTCTAAAATCGCAATCGCAGAAATTTCTACGCGCACCCCTTTGGGAAGCCCAGCAACAGCCACGGTTTCTCTGGCGGGTGCGCTTTTTTCTGAGATGTATGAGCCATATATTTTATTGACCGCCGCAAAATCAGCCATATCGGTCAAAAAAATACTCACCTTAACTACGTTTTCCCAATCACCTCCTGCCTGGGACAAAACGGCTGACAAGTTTTTCATCACTTGAGTCGTTTCCTCTTCAATACTTCCTGTGATCAATTCTCCTGTAGATGGATCTAAGGGAATTTGACCAGAAATAAATAATTGTTGCCCTACTTGAACGGCTTGACTGTATGGTCCAATAGGAGCAGGGGCATCTGGGGTAAGTATCACTTTTTTCATCTTATCTCTGGTTTCTTTTTTCCCATTTCAAGTCGCTTAACATGGAGCTTTTGATACCAATAAAAAAGTACCATCGCTCATAAGCGCCAAAAGGTGTCCAATCAAAATTAAGTCTAAAATCGTTTAAGTCGCGATCTATTCGGATTTGGGTAAGGGTAAATCCTTGATTTTTAAAATCATAACCCGAAGAAACACCCATACCCCATTTTGGGGTTAATTGAATGTCTCCAGAAAACATTAGCGAGTTATTTGAAAATTCACTTTGTCTTTGCTCATTGGCATAGGTGACCGCATAGGCTAAATTAAAATTCCATTCTATATCAGTTGCGTAGACTGGATTTTTGATTTCCGATGGTTTTTTTGGCTTGTTGTATCCCGTTTCATATGGGTTTGAATTTCGCCCGAAAAGCCCGTCAGTTCTGCCTTGCGAAGTTTCTGCATAAAACAAATCCCCCTGACTTTCCTGAGAATCCTCCGATGAATCTGTTTGTTTTTTATCCTTTTTAAACATGTCGCTATTGATGGAATAACTCAGGTTGGCACTGGCTCTAGTCAAACGCATCAAAGCCCCATTTTGTTGGGCTACCAGGGTGTTTATTCTTCTTCCTTGTGCATCGATGTCGTAAGGATCTAAATTCCCATTTATATTTAATTTTAGTTGATTGTCAAACAAACTGGTTCCACCTGTGAACCTAAATGGGTTTAACCTAAGCGAGTCAGCTTGAAAATTATAACTTGAGGATATGGTTAGGTTTTCGATGATTTTAACTTTGCGCGGCTCTGTGCGGGTACTGTCTTTGGACCTCACTTTTGCTTCAAGGGCATTCTGTAGTGAAAAACCTAGGCTTTGACTGCTGTTTAACCCTGGAGCCCCATATAAGGTGCCTTCAAAACGAGAATAAGGAACCATGGTCCCGTCCGTGCCTAAATACTCATCGTAGTACTGATCGTAGGCTGGGGTGTATCCAATACTTGCCGAGGGGCGCATCACGTGTCGCAACGCCTGAATTCGTTTTCCCTCTTTGCGCACAAAAGTTCCGTATAGGGTAGTCCCAATGCTGGCACTTAAATTGTATTGGCTAAATCGATCAAATCCTTGAAGGGTATCCAAAACAATCCTGTCTTCCACCATACTTCGGGCAAATGTCTGGGTGACCCAATTGTCTTCAAAGTTTCCCCCAAGAGATACACTAAAGTGTTTGGCCACTTTGAAATTGGTGTTGAACGGTATGCTGTGTTTCATTCCCATACGGCTGTCCTCAAACATTCTGGGTGTCAAGAACAAGGAATCGGTTGTTCGAATTCTGTTTTCTCCTCGAACGCTGTACTGGAGATTGATGTTTTGAAAAATACCTTTTTTTGAGGCACCCCTGGCGACAAATGGATAGATTCGCTCCATGCTGGCTTGCAGGGTAGGGAGGGTAAGGTTGACTTCTTGAGTATTGGTGTTCTGGTTATGAGACGCCGTCAAACTCATGTTAACAGAAGGATACTCAGGAAAGGTTTTATTGAAGTTAATCGATGAAGAAAGGTTGTTGTTTTGGGTGTTGGGTAGGTTCATCTGGTTTAACGAATTCCTGAAGTACTGACTGCTCCCCAAGTTTACCGATGCGGAAAACCGGGCTGTTGGATGGGCCTTTCCGTCCTGGCTATGTGACAATTGCAAGTTATAAATAGTGTTGCGCGCATAGTCACTGAATCCCTTTTGGGAATTGACTAGATTCTCGTACCTGAAATTAAAGTTTCCGTTGTATTTGTATTTTTTGGTGTACACGGACTGGGCTCTAAAACCATAACTGCCATTGGAATACAAGTCGCCCGTTAAATTGAGGTCTACATAATCACTGATGGGAATGTAATACCCTCCATTTTGCAAAAAATAACCCCTTCTAGGGTCGTTGCCAAAGGTAGGCATCATCAATCCAGCTGTGCGTCCTGTGGTGAGTGGGAAGTAGGCAAATGGTAAGGCCACAGGCGTAGGTACATCTGCGATGTATAGGTTGCTAAAACCAGCGACCATTTTTTTTTGGGGCACAAACTTTGCTCGGTTGATCTTGATGTAATAATCAGGATCCTCTGGGGTCATCGAGGAAGTGAGTATCACATCCTTGAGAAAAAAGACTGAGTCATTTTCCTTCTTGGTATATTGAGCTTTGACATTCATGTTTTCAGACCTCATTCCGCCTCCGGCATTTTGTTGGGTTCTAGAATTCCAGATCAAGGCCTTTTGGGTATCGATATTAAATCGGATAGAGTCTGGTTCCACGGAGTTACTTCCTTGCTTAAAATCAGGGGTTTGCGTTAGTATCCCCTCCTTATTCCTCAGTCGTCCAGCATACACCTCGTTTTTTAAATAATCCAGAATGATGACTCCAGACTTTAGTTCCATGTCTTGGTAATAGAGCTCAGCTTGGTTATAGAGGTATATCCGGCTTTCAGACTGCTTTAGAATGATAGAGTCTTTAGCTGTATACCTTATTTTTGATAGGATGTTGCTCTTTTTTCCACCGGTTTTTGTCTGGGTAGTATCTTTGGTTACCCCAGGTGGTTGGTCTGTTATTTTGGAAGAATCAGCGGATAATTCTTGGGCATGCGTGAGGTGGCTCAAGAATAAAAACGCTGCCCCATAAAGAAGACGAAGAAAGTTTGTTTGCACTGGCTAATCACCTATTTTTGTGTATCCAAGGGTATTGAATGGCACCAAAATTAAGCATTTTTAAAGAGCCCTTGGCCGTTCGTCCACATTAACCGGTATGATTGTATGATTTTTTCTCTAAACAAAAAATGGCCCTTGTTTATTTTATGCGCCATAGCCCAATGGACGGTCATGGGGTACTCTGTTGCCGATTTCGTTAATCCAAAACCAGTTAAACCATTTGTGGTGGTCCTAGATGCGGGACACGGAGGAAATGACCCTGGAAATGTCCACAATGGTTTTCGAGAGAAAGAGATTGCTTTAAACATCACGCTAAAGGTGGGCGCTCTGTTGGAAAAAAATCCAAATTTTAAAGTGATTTATACCCGAAAATCGGATGTTTTTGTCGATCTGATGCAGCGGGGAAAAATGGCCAATCAGACGGATGCTGATTTGTTTGTGTCGATCCACTGTGATGCGCATACCTCGTTAGCCTCAGGGGCTAGTACGTTTGTTTTAGGGCTTCATGCCAATGAGAAGAATTTTAATGTAGCCAAAAAAGAAAACTCTGCGATCTATTTAGAAAAAGACTTTGAGACTAGGTATGCACAGTACAACATCAATAGCCCTGAAGCAGTGATCGGTATGACGATTATGCAAGAAGAGTTTTTGGATCAAAGCGTGCTTTTAGCTCAACTGATTCAAAATAATTTTGTTCAACGATTGGGTAGGAAAGACAGACAGGTGAAGCAGGCTGGATTTATTGTGCTTCACCAGACTTTTATGCCCAGTGTGCTTGTGGAAACTGGATTTCTGTCAAATCCCACAGAAGGTGCTTATTTAAACTCTGCTCAAGGTCAGCAGCAGATGAGTCAGGCCATTGCGGATGGAATACTTACCTACCACAAACGCATCTCCGGCGCTACACAGTCTGTAGTAGTTGCGCCTCCTAAGTCGGCCAATGCGCCCAAGGAGTCAACGAGTACTCCCATCAACACGACAGAAAATGAGGCCGTACTGTTTGCCGTTCAGTTGGCAGCTTCCAAAAATAATTTAGACTTAACCCCTGCCAATTTCAAGGGATTGAATGGGGTGAAAAAACAAGACTTTGGCCTTTTGTACAAATATTTTTGGGGACATACTTCATCGTATTCAGAAGTCAAGAAATCTCTAGTTTCTGCTCAGAAGTCGGGTTACCCATCCGCTTTTGTCGTAGCGTTGAAAAATGGAAAACTTGTCTCTGTTCAAGAGGCGCTTGGAGCGAATAAATAATCGCTTTTGGTGAATTATTATTAAATTTGAAGAAATCCAGAATTTTATGGCATTTAAATTTTCCAGAGAGCTTAAAACAGGCATTGTAGGAATTGGCGGTATTCTCCTGTTTATCCTCGGGTACAGTTATTTAAAATCCTCCCCATTATTTGATAACAGCATGACTTTGTACGCGGTATACGATCATGTTGGAGGGCTTCAATCAGGAACTACGGTAAGCATCAACGGTTTCCAAGTGGGTCAGGTTAAAGACATCCGTTTTTTGGATGCATCGGGTAAGCTTTTGGTGACCATGTCTGTGGATGGTGGTTTAGCTTTTAGCAATCAATCGCTAGCTGAGTTGTTTGATACGGGTATTATTGGTGGTAAAGGTATACAGATATTACCCAAAGTAACTATGCCTTACATTCCGGTACAGTCTGGAGACACACTGCCCACCCAGGTTAAACCTGGATTGACCGAATTGTTGCAGCAACAAATCAATCCATTGCAGCTCAAAGTGGAAAGTATGATTAACAACGCAGATTCTGTGATGTTGGGTATTAACCAACTCATGAATCCAGCCACTAGAAATCATCTTCAAGAATCGATCAGCGGATTAAGTTTACTCATTGCTCAACTTAACGAAACTACTTCCTCAATTAATACCGTGATGGGAAAACACGGAAAAACTTTAGATAGAGGACTTACGGATTTAGGTGTTTCTGCCAAAAACTTGGCAGCCATAACAGATTCTATTAACCGCCAAGATCTTGGGGCGACGATCAGACACTTGGGTGACGCACTAGCTCAGATAAATGAAATCCTTGACCAAATGAATCAAGGAAAGGGATCACTAGGTCAATTGGCACAAAATGAAGATTTGTACCAGCATTTATCTCAAAGCACCCAAGAATTGGCCCTTTTATTACAAGACATGCGCCTAAACCCCAAACGTTATGTTCATTTATCTGTTTTTGGAAAAAAACAGAAAGCGTATGAAAAACCCAGCGATGACCCAGCACATCAGGCAACAGACACAATAACAATGAAATAATATGCTCATGTCAATTTGGTCTCAAATCCTGTTTTCACTGCTTTTTATTTCAGGGATTGGTTTGTTTGTACGCCATATGGTTCGCCTGCGTCAAACTATTTTTCTAGGGAGACCCGAAAAAATCGATGATCAACCAAGAAAACGCTGGGCTCAAATGGTTCGCGTAGCTATGGGTCAATCTAAAATGGGGGCTCGTTTTGTTCCGGGTATACTGCATGGGGTTGTTTATCTGGGATTTATTATCATCAATATTGAGGTATTAGAAATTGTTTTGGATGGATTTTTGGGTACCCATCGCTTGTTTGCAGGACTACCTGGATATCGATTTTTGATCAATACATTCGAACTATTTGCTCTGTTAGTAGTCGTTGCCGTGGGTATTTTTTGGATCAGACGCAACGTAATCCACGTGAAAAGACTGGCCCATGGCGAGCTTAAGGGTTGGCCTAAATTGGATGCCAACCTCATTTTGTATATCGAGTGGTTCCTGATGGGATTATTTCTTTTGATGAATGCAGCCGATGCTCAATTACAGCAACTAGGCACACCACACTACCCAACGGTAGGTCCTTGGCTGGTCAGCAGTCTAATTCAACCTTTATTTGCTGGATTACCGGCCTCTATGTTGGTTGTGATCGAACGAGGCGCTTGGTGGTTACATATAGCAGGCATCTTATTTTTTCTCAATTATTTATATTACTCAAAACACCTGCATATCCTACTGGCATTCCCCAACACCTATTACGCTAAAATTAAGGCCTTAGGCGCATTGTCCAACAACAAGGATGTTCAACGTGAGGTTGCTTTGATGATGGACCCTAACGCTTCTATCCCAGGGGCTGAATCCACCGCTCCTGTAGCTTTTGGCGCCCAAGATGTGACCGATTTATCATGGAATTACTTACTTCAAGCGTATAGCTGTACCGAATGTGGTCGATGTACTAGCGAGTGTCCGGCCAATCAAACTGGAAAAAAACTATCTCCAAGACGCGTTGTGATGCAGACCCGAGATCGCGCTCAAGAAATTGCCCATCAAAATAAAGTTTTAACCGGGGAGTTGGATTTATCTGGATCGCGTCTGCTGCACGATCGAATCACCCCCGAGGAATTATGGGCCTGTACGACCTGTAACGCCTGTACCGATGCCTGCCCCATAGGTATCGATCCACTCTCCATCATTATGGAGATGAGACGGTATTTGGTGATGGAGGAATCTTCTGCCCCTCTTGAATTAAACAATATGATGGGAACTATAGAAAATAATGGAGCCCCCTGGCCATTTTCTCAGATGGATCGGGCTCAATGGACCCAAAAATAAGCCTATGCAAACTGAAATTCACATACCTACGATGGCTGAAATTGCTGCCCAACAAGGTCAAATTGATGTCCTTTTTTGGGTAGGTTGTGCTGGAAGCTTTGACCAACGCGCCATGCGAATCACTCAAGCATTTGCCTCATTGATGCACAAAGCAGGAGTTAAGTTTGCCATACTGGGAACCGAGGAATCATGTACCGGTGATCCTGCCAAAAGGGCAGGTAATGAATTTTTATTTCAAATGCAGGCGGCGACAAATATTCAAACATTGGACGGATATGGGGTCAAGAAAATCGTCACTACCTGTCCTCATTGTTTTAATACACTTAAAAATGAATATCCGGGTTTAGGGGGGAATTATGAAGTAGTTCACCACACACAAATGCTACAAAGTCTTTTAGATGAAGGAAAGTTAAGTGTGTCAGGAGGAAGTTTTAAAGGAAAAAAAATCACGTACCACGACGCTTGTTATTTAGGTAGAGCCAATGGTGTATACGAAGCCCCACGCGCATTAATCCATCATTTAGAAGCTTCATTTGTCGAGATGAAACGCTGTAAGTCAAAAGGGCTTTGCTGTGGCGCTGGAGGGGCTCAAATGTTTAAAGAATCTGAAGCAGGTTCAGCGGAAATCAACCATGTACGCGCTGCTGAAGCCATAGACACCCAAGCGACGATTATTGCTGCTGCTTGTCCATTTTGTAATACCATGATGACTGATGGCGTGAAGAAAGAAAATAAAGACACAGAAGTCAGTGTGTTGGATTTAGCAGAAATTATTCATCAAGCACAATCATAAAGATGTTAGTACCTTTTGAAACACTTCCAGAAGATGCGCGTATTTGGATCTATCAGTCCAATCGATCGCTCAATGAAGTGGAACAGTCCTCAATTTCAGCCACACTAGATGAGTTTTTAGATCAATGGAAAGCCCATGGTCAAGATTTGGTGTCTGGGTTTCAAATTTCGTACAACAGATTTATCGTTATAGGCCTGGATACAGAACAAGCAGCAGCCTCTGGCTGTTCCATCGATGCCCAAGTACATTTAATCCAGTCCCTTGAAAAAGAGTACGACATCACTTTGTTGGACCGAATGAATGTTTCCTTTAAAAGTGGTGCTTATATCGCCTACAAACCATTAAAAGAATTCAAGAAAATGGTCAAAGATAAATCAGTCACTGGGGATACTATCGTGTTTAACAACCTGGTGAATACCAAGATAGAGTTTGAGACAGCCTGGGAGGTACCCGCTAAAGATAGCTGGCATAAACATATGTTTTAATGAGGTATATACCGTTTTATTTAGCCCTTTTTATCAGCTTTTTTTCGCAAGCTCAGTCATGGGTGGAAAAGACCTATCAACACATGTCGCTTGAAGAAAAAGTAGGGCAACTTTTTATGGTGGGGATCACCACCTCAGATTCCCCCGAACTGTTAAATCGCCAATTGTCAGATATCCAGAAGTTTAACGTAGGTGGTGTGGCTTTTTTGGCAGGTTTGCCAGAGGTTCAAATCGATTTGACCAACCGCATACAATCCAATGCTTCGCTGGGTGTACTAATCGCCATGGACGCTGAATGGGGCGTAGCCATGCGCTTTAAGTCTCTAGAGCCCTTTCCGTGGGCGATGGCTATGGGTAGTTTGTCCGATACCCAATGGACTCGTGAGCTGGGAAATCGAATCGGTCAAGACCTCAGGAATATGGGTGTTCACATGAATTTTGCTCCCGTAGCAGATATCAATGTTCATCCTTTGAATCCGATTATTGGCAATCGATCGTTTGGATCTTCCCCACAACGGGTTATGGAGCATGCAAAAGCTTATGCCCAAGGATTATCCGATTCTGGGGTGCTTTCCTGTGCGAAACACTTTCCTGGTCATGGAGACACAGCCCAAGATTCGCATAAAACCTTACCACAAGTAGTGCATCAACGCAATAGATTGAATCAGGTAGAACTTTTTCCCTATCAAGCAACGCTCTTAGACCAAGTAGATGCCGTTATGGTAGCTCATTTAGATGTGCCTGAATTAACCCATCAGCCAGGTCAACCTTCCAGTTTATCAAAAGCGGTGGTCACCGACTTGTTGATTGATGAGTTGTCGTTCAACGGATTAGTCATCACAGATGCTTTAAACATGAAGGGAGTAAGTCAATCGATGGATCCTGGTCAAGTAGCTGTTGAGGCTTTTTTGGCCGGTAATGACATCTTGTTGATTCCAGTTGACCTAGCAGCCGGTGTTCAGTCGATGATGCGCGCAATTTCTACAGGAAAAATTAGCGAAGCTCGATTGGCGCATTCAGTAAAGAAAATATTGACCTATAAGTACCAAGTTGGTTTGGCTGAAAAACCTGATTTAATCCATAAGGCAGAAGTCATGTCTTATTTGGCCAGTAATCCCCACAGCAATTGGATTGAGCAGGTGTATACTCGGATACCTACCCAAGAAAAACAAACCTTTAAGTCAATAGCCAACACACAGAAAGTTGGATACATCACTTTTGGTGCCGGTGATACCACTCGGTACCAAGAGGTGATGAATCAATGGGGGGCAAAACCCCTGATTTATGGAAATGAGTACGAGGCAGTTGTGGTGAGCATTCATGTGCCCGATTCAAGTCCCTACACATCTTATCGATTGTCCTCTGAAGCCCTAGAACAAATTGCTCGAATCACCTCTAGGTACAAAAACAATTACGCCTTGGTTTTTGGATCACCTTACGCATTAACGCAACTGGGAGATCCTGCTCTCTGGAGTCAACGATGGGTGATGTATCTCAACAAGTCGAAATTACAGTCTTTGGCCCCAGATGTATTGTCTGGAAAATTGATCAACAATAACCGATTACCTACCCAAAAAACCACGGAAAGATGAAAATAGGCATTGTGTGTTACCCAACTTTTGGTGGAAGCGGCGTAGTGGCGACTGAACTAGGTATTGCACTTGCCAATAGGGGACATGAAATACATTTCATCACCTACAAACAGCCGGTGAGGCTAGCTTTATTGAATCAACACATACACTTCCACGAAGTACACGTGCCAGAATACCCATTATTTCACTATCAACCTTATGAGTTGGCCCTATCTTCAAAATTGGTTGATACAGTGCTGGCTCATGATATTGAATTGCTGCATGTACATTATGCTATTCCACATGCCTATGCGGGTTATATGGCTCAGCAAATGCTCCGGGAACACGGAAAAAATATTCCGATGGTGACCACTTTACACGGTACGGATATCACCTTGGTGGGTCAACATCCCTTTTATAAACCTGCTGTACAGTTTAGCATAAACCAATCTAACGTGGTGACTTCAGTATCTGCGGATCTCAAAAAGAAGACCAATGAACTGTTTCAATTGGATAAGGAGATCAGTGTGGTGCCTAATTTTATCGATGCCTCAAAATATGTTTTTCCGCCAACAGATTGTCAACGCACCTTAATTGCCAAGGATTCGGAACGCGTAATCACCCACATATCTAATTTTAGACCTGTTAAATGTATTCCTGATGTCATTGAGGTTTTTGATCGAATTCAGCGAGAAATCCCAGCTAAGTTAATGATGGTAGGTGATGGTCCTGAACGAGAAAATGCAGAGCGACTTTGTGAAGAAAAAGGGATTTCAGACCGCGTGGTATTTTTAGGTAACTCCAATGAAATAGATCGAATTTTGTGTTTTTCCGATTTGTTTTTACTGCCTTCAATTTCGGAGAGTTTTGGTTTAGCCGCTTTAGAGGCTATGATCAACCGAACTCCGGTAGTTTCCAGTGATACCGGCGGTTTACCAGAAGTGAACATACATGGAGTGACCGGATATTTGTGCTCCGTAGGGGATGTGGCCTCCATGGCCAAGTACAGTATTGATTTGCTTTCGGATAGCGAATTGCTGGAAAAATTTAAGGCCCAAGCGTATGCTCAGGCCTTAACGTTCGATATTCAAAAAGTGGTGCCCCAGTACGAAGCTGTTTATGCTTGCGCGATGGCGTCCGTTTAGTTACTTTTTTCCAATTTGGTAGTACGCAAATCCCATCTTGGTCAACACCTTTTCATTGTATTGATTTCTACCGTCAAAAATGACGGGTTCGTTAAGTGATTCTTTGATTTGTTCAAAATCTGGTGACCTAAAGGTTTTCCATTCTGTGAGCAAAATAAGTGCATCTGCCCCATGAACCGCTTCGTATTTTTGATCTACGTAAGAAACTCCGGCCAAATCTTTTAGGTAATGTTCTTTAGCTTCATTCATGGCCTTGGGGTCAAATGCCGTGACTGATGCACCTCGTTTAACCAATTCCTGAATGATATAGATAGCAGGCGCCTCGCGCATATCATCAGTCTCTGGCTTAAAGGCCAATCCCCAGACCGCAAAACGTTTGCCGCTTAAATCTTCCCCAAAATGAGCCACTACCTTTTGAGCGATGCGCAGTTTTTGTTGGTCGTTTACCTGTTCGACAGCTTGAATAATTTGCGGCTCGTAGCCATAAGAAAGCGCTGTTTTTTGCAAGGCTTTTACATCCTTGGGAAAACAAGACCCCCCATAGCCGCAACCAGGGTAAATAAAGCTGTATCCAATCCGGCTGTCTGATCCGATGCCCACACGGACTTTGTTCACATCAGCACCTACCAATTCGCAGATATTGGCCACTTCGTTCATAAAAGAGATTTTGGTAGCCAGCATGGCGTTGGCTACGTACTTGGTCATTTCTGCTGAACGAACATCCATAGTGATCATTCGGTCCATATTGGTTCTAAAGAACGGAGCATAGAGCTCTTTCATCACCTCTAAGGCCTCTGGGTCATCTCCACCAATCACCACGCGATCCGGTTTCATGAAATCAGCAATAGCGTCCCCTTCTTTTAAGAATTCCGGATTGGAGAGTACATGAAAGTCGATGCTTAGTCTGCGTTTGTCTAAAGCGGCCTGAATGGTCTGACGTACTTGGTCCGCTGTACCTACAGGAACTGTAGACTTGTCAACGACCAATAAGGGGTGTGTCATGTGATCTCCAATCGTTTGGGCTACTTGCAACACGTATTTAAGATCTGCAGAACCATCTTCACCCATGGGGGTACCCACGGCGATAAAGGCGATATCAGTGTCGTTCAGTTTGCTCGCTAAATCCGTGGAAAAGGTCAGGTTTCCATTGGCGGTATTGCGCAACACCATCGCTTCTAATCCAGGCTCATAAATCGGAATAATTCCATTTTTAAGTCCTTCGATTTTCTTTTCATCGACATCGATGCAGCACACGGTATTGCCCATTTCTGCGAAACAAGTTCCGCTGACCAGCCCAACATAGCCAGTTCCCACTACAGTTATTTTCATAGGTTGTTATTTTTTTGTGTATAGATTTGGTACCAACGAACAAACTCACCAATTCCGTAGGAGAGGGGCGTTGTTGGTTGGTATTGATAATCGTTCATCAGGGGTGTGGTATCTGCCCAAGTGCGCACCACATCTCCGGGCTGCATGGGTAGGTAGTTCTTGATGGCCTTTTGGTTCATTTCAGTCTCCAAAATTTCGATGAATGCTGAAAGCGAAACCGGTTGATTGTTGCCTATGTTGTACAAGGCATATGGATTGCGCTGGGGCACATCGACAGGATTTTTGATCAGTGTAGCACAGACACCTTGTGCGATATCTACTACATAAGTAAAGTCTCGCTCCATGACCCCGTGATTAAATACGTTGATCGGTTGTTGATTTTTGATGGCTTTGGCAAATAACATAGGAGCCATATCAGGTCGTCCCCAAGGTCCATAGACAGTGAAAAACCTTAACCCTGTGGTGTACAGGCCAAATAAATGAGCGTAGGTATAGGCCATCAATTCATTGCTTTTTTTGGTGGCCGCGTATAAACTAATCGGTTGATCCACTTGCGCATCAGTGGTAAAGGGCACCTGATCACTCATGCCGTATACGCTAGAGCTACTGGCGTATACCAGGTGGTGTATGTGGTTGTGGCGGCACGCTTCTAGTATATGGAGAAATCCTACTAGATTGCTTTGTGCATACACCGTGGGGTTTTCCAGACTGTAACGAACTCCTGCTTGAGCGGCCAGATGACACACAGCATTAAACTGGTGCTGGGCAAATACGGCGTTGATTTGCTCCTGGACGTCTATGCGTACCAAGGCAAAATTGAATCCATTTTCTCCCGGATAATATTTTCCCGATTCAAAGTGCTGGTCCAAAACGCCGAGTTCCCCCAAACGGTCCCGCTTGAGTTGTGGATCGTAGTAGTCGTTTAGATCATCAATACCCACCACCTCAACGCCTTGTTGGAGCAAAGCTTTGGCTACATAAAATCCGATAAATCCGGCAGCTCCGGTGAGGAGTACTTTCATGAATGCGCTGAATTTGGGCAAAAATACAACCTTCTGTGCAGAATCCAACCGCTTGGTGACTTAAGTATCCAAGCCAGGTGAGTAGTTTACCAATTCATGGAAAAACTCCGGTTGGTTACTTCCCAAACCAAAAGTAATTACACCTAAAATCCATAAAAGTTTTTATAAATGCTTTATTAGTTCTTGATGATTTTATGAGTCGTCTTAATCGTTTTTCCATCTAAAACAAAGAAATATATACCTGTTATAAAACGAGAAATATCAGCTTCAATTACTCTTGAACTTGAAACTTCAAATGACTTACTGATAATATTTTGACTGTTTATATCATAAACATTAAGCGTCACAATATCATCAGTTCCACCAATGTATAATTGAACGATTCCGTCCGTTGGATTTGGATATGCCAAAATATCTTCACTTACAAATATCTCCTCAAAATAAGTACCCTGACAAGCTAATTCTGTTGAAATACTCAGATAATTCATTCCAGACTTTAAATCAAGGGATAAGTTCGACGCAGTAGTTTTTATTAATGCTCCATTTAAAAGGATGTTGTATGAGTTACTTCCTTTAAGACTAAGGTTCACATACCTATTGACTAAATCTATTTTAGCAGTGGTAGTCAATGGATCGGGCTCACTAACGGTTACCGAAAAACATTCACTATATGAATCAACACCGGCTATGGTGAAACAAACGTCATAAATATCAGCACCCAAACCTGATATATTTGCCATAAAATTGTTATTGGCATTTAAGGCTATGGATGTTTGACCTGATATAGATGCCGTGTACGAGTATTCCTGATTTTGCGCAGATAAACTAATTGAACCATTTTCAGAGCCTTCACAAGTAGAAGATGTTACAGCAACTCTAAAATTATTTGCAGGTAGTACGAATATTTCACAGCCACCTGCATTAACATTCAATCCTAATGATGTGTTAGGACACTGATCAGAAATATCTAAAACACCATCATTATCATCATCCGTGTCTACACAATCTGGAACACTATCTCCATCTGTATCTAAAGACATAGAAGAGGCTAATAAAGGATCAGAGCCACAGGCTATTTCGTCTGTGTCTAATTGACCATCCCCGTCATCATCCGTATCTGCATTGTTTCCAATGCCGTCTGCATCTGTGTCTAACCATTCTGTTGCGTCTAGAGGAAAAGCATCGTTTGTGTCTGGTACGCTGTCATTATCATCATCCGTATCAATCTCATCTCCAAGTCCATCTCCATCGGTATCTAATTGGTTGGCATTAGGAGTATTAGGCGCATTATCGCAGACATCTCCCACACCGTCTGCGTCTGCATCTGCTTGGTCTGCATTGGCTGTAGTGGGACAGTTGTCTATGGAGTTATTTACCCCATCTCCATCTGCATCTGGCTCTAATAATTTAAAAGTATTATTAGAGACTTGTGTTTGTATGCGGTTTCCTTTTAAGTCATAAATAGTACTAGTAGCGGTGGCTGTAATTACATAAGCTTCATTGCCACTAGGTATTATTCCCCCAAGATTAAGCGTGGCTCTTATTTTTGTTTCCCCACCAACCAGTGCGTTTCCGCTAGTAGCAGTTAAACTACTTATATTCAAATCTAAATTACCTCCTTGCGTTTGAGAAATTATATTTTCTAAAGAAGAGGCTATTATTGGCGCAGAACCAAGAGCATCGCCGTATACGGCTTCATTGAAAGTAATGTCTACAAACCTATTGTTTTCATCTACGCTAATAGATGTGATTAAAGGCCCTACTTGATCATTTAACAGAACAGTATTGCGCTGTGTTCTTGCAAAGTCTACTGCGCTACCGCTAGCATCTACAATGTTATTATTGGTAGTTATTGTTAAAATTTCAGAACCATTTGGTGGCGTAGACAAACTAAATGTAAGTGAGTATACATTTGAGCTTTGCAACACAGCAGAAGGAATAGAGCTAGATAAGGTGCCCACACCGCCGCTTAAACTTAAAGCGTAATTTGTAGCTAATTCAGCATTTGTCATGGCTTCACTAAAAGTAATGGTCACCACTGTATTATCTGAATTCACATACGTTTGAGTAATAGTAGGCAACTGATTATTTAAAGTAAGCGTTGAACTCACATGAGCGGTAAGAGACGCGTTACCAACAAGATCATAAATAGCCGTATTTGAACTAGGTTTTATGGTAAGGACTTCTGTTCCATTTGGTGATCCCAAAAGGCTTATTCCTAAAAGATATGAAGTACTAGAGGCCCCTTTAGAAATAGAGGTAGGGGTAGTACTAGATAATGTGGCGTTCCCTCCTGATAATGAATACACAAAATCTGACGCCTCTAGGGCCCCATTTCCGCTCATAGAATTATAGACTTCTTCATTAAATACTATATTTATTAATGAATTTTCATAGTTTATAGTACTTGAAACTATTTGTGCAGGAACATTGTCTTTATTAGCTAAATTAAGTTCATTAAGCTTAACTCCGCTAACACTAGCAACTACTAGATTTTCATTAGTGTCAATGGTAAAATTTGACAACTTGTCCCATTGAACACCATTATATAGATATAGACTAAAATCTTTCTCTAGCTTACCCAAAGGAATATCAATATTATTGTAAAAAGCATAGATATCTCCACTAAAAGACTCAATACCAGGCGAAAAAGAGTGTGTTTTAGACACCGAACCGTTTAATGATGAAACTGGAGTATTTGCTGATGAAAATGAGGTATTACTAATTACAAAAGATTGGGATGGTAGAAGAGAAATATGGTCTACACTAAGAAAAGTTCCTTGTTTCACAAAAAAATCTTCGGACTCAATAGTCAAAGTAATATTTTGTGAATAAATACCATGTATCCAGCCAAAAAGAAATAAAAGCAATAAATATTTTAATTTTGACATTAAAAATAAGAGTTATGGGATCAATTAAATATTTTATTGTTTTATGCTCGATCTTATCTCAATCAATTCTTTTTGTATTGCCTCTTGCTTTTTTAATGAATCTAATAACATTTGTTCTAATCTAGATATATGGGCTTGTTGCTCTTGAATAGCTTTTGTTAAAACTGGAATTAAAGACGTGTAAGTAATTCCTAAAGTTTCTCCTTTTTGTATGTCTCCTTCTTTTCCTGTAACCACCTCTGGAATCAATGATCTAACATCCTGAGCAATAAACCCAATTTGCTCAAGTCCGTTAGATTTAAAATTATAGTCCACTGGCTCTAGTTTTAGCACCTCATCTAAACCATATTTAGTGCTTTTTATATTTTCTTTGAGTCTTCTGTCTGAACTAGTTGGAAAACTGACTGCTGTGATACTTCCTGCAGCGGTGACATCTCCATTAAACATGACCTTAAAGGCATCGCTTCTTAGGGTGGAACTGGTGCCATTACCAATGACAAAGGCGGTGTTGTCTTGATCAAAAGCAGTATCACTTCCGTTAGTGGAAACGGAGGATCCTGCACTATTAAAACTACCTATAACTAATGAACCAAAATCACTTGAAGTGGTCAAAAAACCCATGGCTGTTGAAACGCTTCCAATAGCTCTGGTTCCAACTCCCATAGCTGTTGAATTAATTCCATCTGCTAGGGTTTCAGACCCCATGGCTGTTGAATAGGGACCATATGCTGTGGTATTAAATCCTATGGCTAATGAACCTTCACCATTTGCTGTGTTTTGATTACCTATTGCTGTTGAATTATTTCCAATTGCATTGTTATCCCATCCCATGGCTGTTGAATAATCCCCACTTGCTTTGGTTAACCCCAAAGCTGTTGAACCATTCCCACTGGCTACTGATTCATTTCCCATGGCTGTTGAATAATTCCCACTTGCTGTGGTACTTTTTCCCATGGCTGTAGAATTCTTTCCAGTAGCTCCAAATGTTGAACTTGGGCTCCCTGAAAAGCTTAAATCTACTGCGCCCAAACCGATATCTCCATAATTAGCGGCAATGGCATCTGCTCTTCTATAGCCAGTTTCAACCTCTGTTATACTTTGTAAGCCGCCACTAGATGGTAAATCTGTTAGTCCAGATCCATCTCCAAAAAAGGCAGACGCAGAAATTGTGCCTGAAAAGGTGGTATTTCCGTTTTTAAGCATCACAAGTGCATCGCTGGGGATACCCCCTGGTGGTCCATTACCAATGACAAACAAACGGTCTGCTGCATCCCACGCAGTGTTACTAGTAGGTGTGTAGGTGGTATTATGGCTTCCGATTGCTGTTTCTCCGTTCGAAAGGGCGCTTGTTCCTACTCCCATGGCAGTTGAATTTTCTCCACTTGCCGTTGTATTATTTCCCATTGCCGTTGAAATATTCCCACTTGCTGTGGTATAAACCCCCATGGCTGTTGAATAGTCTCCACTTGCTGTGGTATAAACCCCCATGGCTGTTGAATAGTCTCCACTTGCTATAGTACCTTCTCCCATGGCTGTTGAATACCCTCCACTTGCTGTGGTTGTAAATCCCATGGCTGTTGAAGTAATCCCATTTGCTATAGTGTAATATCCCATGGCAGTTGAATAGTCTCCTGTAGCACCAAATGCTCCAGATGAAAAAGAATAGCTTAAATCTACTGCGCCCAAACCTATATTACCGTAATTAAGGGGATCAGCATCGGCTCTTCTATAACCTGTAGAGCCTTCGGTGATACTTTGTAAACCACCAGTAGAAGGTAAACCCGTAAGTCCAGATCCATCTCCTACAAAGTATGTTGCTGATATGGTGCCTGCAGCCGTAACATTTCCATTAAACATTACTTTAAAGGCATCGGACCTACTTCCAGCGGCTGTTCCTGTTCCTTTACCAATGACAAAGGCGGTGTTACTAAGAGTAAATGAAGTAGCACTTCCGCCAGTGGAAACGGAGGATCCTGCACTATTGTATCGACCTATCACGACTGAGCCATAATCCGAGGCGGTTGTATTAGTACCCATTGCGGTGGAAACAATTCCCGATGCGGTGGTTAATTCTCCCATGGCCGTTGAACCTATTCCGCTTGCTACAGTTCTTGATCCCATGGCTGTTGATGCTTGCCCATTTGCTATGGTAACTTCTCCCATGGCAGTTGAATTGTTTCCACTTGCTGTGGTAACAGCGCCCATGGCTGTTGAATTGTTTCCACTTGCTGTGGTAACTTCTCCCATGGCAGTTGAATTGTTTCCACTTGCTGTGGTAGCCTTTCCCATGGCAGTTGAATTTTCTCCACTTGCTGTGGTGCTATTTCCAAATGCAGTAGTGATTGAAGAAGTTGCACTTGTATTGTATCCCATTGCTATAGAAGCAACTCCAGTGGCTCCAGTCGATGAAGAAGTATCTGAAATACTTAAATCAACCGCCCATTGACCAATATTACCATAAACAGCGGCAGTGGCATCAGATCTTCTATAGCCTGTATTTGAGTTTTCAGTAATACTTTGTAAGCCGCCGCCAGAAGGTAAACCTATTAACTTAGATCCATCTCCTACAAAATATGTCGCTGATATGGTGCCTGAGGCAATTACATTACCCGCGTCAATTTCTCCTACGTCTATAAACTCAGTATATATAGATTGTGATTCTAAATCACCAAAAGCTTTAACATTACCATTAAAATCTACAAAAAAAGCATCGTTTCTAGATTCATCGTCTGCCCCATTTCCAATGACAAAAGCGGTGTTACCAAGAGTAAATGAAGTTGCGTCTTCACCACTTAAAATTGAAGATCCAGCATTATTAAAAGAACCTATAGCTAAAGAACCATAATGACTTGCTATAGTGCCTTCTCCCATGGCTGTTGATGCATACCCATTTGCTGTGGTTTCAAGCCCCATGGCTGTTGATGCAAACTCATCTGCTCTGGTGCCTTCTCCCATGGCTGTTGAACTATCTCCAATTGCTGTGGTAGCAGATCCCATGGCTGTTGAATTGACGCCTTCAGCTGTAGTATCTTCTCCCATTGCTGTAGAAATCAGTCCAGTAGCTCCCATTGTTGAACTTGGGCTCCCTGAAAAGCTTAAATCTACTGCACCCTTACCAATATTACCATAATTAAGGGGATCAGCATCTGCTCTTCTATAGCCAGTTTCACCCTCTGTTATACTTTGTAAACCGCCGCCATTAGATGGTAAACCTATTAACTTAGATCCATCTCCCACAAATTCAGTTGCTGAAATAGTGCCCGTGGCTGATACAGATCCGGAAGTAATAGTGCCTGTGAAAGTAGGGTCCGCTGTATTGGCTTTTAAGGCTATATCACTGATGTTAGAAGTAATGCTAGCAGTATTAGCTGCAATTGCTACTTGATTGGTTGTAATAGAAGAAGTGTTGGAAGCTATTAGTCTCTGGTTAGTGGTAATGCTAGCGGTATTAGCTGCTATATCGGAATTATCCTGTGAGAGATTTAGTAGTTGGCTAATCTCTCCCGCGGTAATTAATCTTTCTCCAGCTACTTTATCTACCTTATTAAATAAAGCATCTGTTAAACCACTAATCTTTGATTGGTCAATAGCTGCTGCGGATGAGATGTCTGCATTTAAGATGGTGC